>Ga0210402_10000142_pt1 | contig 80046 bp, 60 predicted proteins | sample IncBWC7MmetaG_FD_161055 | JGI IMG/M metagenome (GOLD analysis project Ga0210402, IMG submission 161055) | Forest soil microbial communities from Barre Woods Harvard Forest LTER site, Petersham, Massachusetts, United States - Inc-BW-C-7-M | ecosystem: Environmental > Terrestrial > Soil >...
CTCAACATGGATACTCTCCTTTTCTGTCTGGTTTGCCAGAAACAGCAAGGAGCCCGCTGGAATGGGTCTCTTTTGCTATCCGTGGCCAGGGTTGCTAAAGAACTCTGGCCAGGATTCGCATGGAAACCCGACCAGCACTTTCCTGTATCAGAGCTACAGGTCGCTTCAACACTTACGTGCATAAAGCCGTGCTGCCGGTTATGAGTGCGCTACTTTCTTCTCGGATTTGACTGCCTCCTTTTTGATGACGGGTACACCCGTCGCGAGATCGACTTCTGCCTTCCACTCCGTGACCACTGCGAACCTTCCGCCGACGCGAAAAGACTCAACCATCGCTTCATTTTCTGAGGCGACTTCCTGGCCAAGCTCCACGGTTCCGTTACCTGACGTTTTGAGCAGAAAGAATCGAGCCGTGGACGGTTCGGCCGCCCTCGTGCCGCGCTTGCGCCGGGAATCCGACCCCTTCGTGCCTGCTGGGCCTTTCGGTTCCGCGATGCTGCTCGTTGCCGCTCCTGTCGTCCCTGTTGCCATCGAATTGCTCCTCGGCCAACACTCGCGGCCTGCCCTCCCCAGGAGGCCACAGGCCGCGTCGCGTCATCTTTCGGACGCAAGATTGCCAGAACAGCGCTGGCACGCCTCCATCAGCGCTGTTCCGGAGAAGGCCATTCTCAGAAAAACGGCGCTGGCGGAACCCATCACCGGCCCCCCAGCAGAGTTGACTCCTGCAAGAGACCGATATCTTTTTCGCCCACCATCTGTTCCTCTCTATACTCGGCGACGAGGAGGCCACTCGGCACCCGCTCCGTTCGACGGTCTTGAATCAAACGCACTTGATATTTGCCGACGATCCGGTCTGTGAACTCGCTCTTGTTGCGAACCCGGTGAACCTCCTTCACCCCAAACGCCTGGTAGGTCCACGGCTGACCGGGAAGCGGCTCGATCGACCGGATCTTGAACGATGAGGTGATCTGTTCCTCGTTGATCTTGCCAATCAAGTCCTGGTCCCGAAGCAGGTTGAGACTATACATTCGCAGGTTCGTGGTCATCATGTTGAGCGCGTCCGCCAGATTTTTGTCGACCGACGTGGGGGTGTACCGCATGTAACTCTCGAGGAACTTCCTGACCAACGCGCGGCCTTCGATATCCGCAGGCGCCGCTTCGGCCGTAGGCGCCGCCAGAAAGCTCAGCAAACCGGCTCGCGTCATCGCCGGAGCCGAGCCCGTCGGCCTTCCGCCCACCACCGTCGCTTCGCCATCTGCGGAAACGCGAATGACTGTCGCCGGCTGCAACCGGACATAGATTGCAAAGCCGAGCGAACCCAAAGCGATGACACCGAAGAGCCCGGCCAAGAACATCGACCGGTTGGCATAAGCCCGCAGTTGGCCATCGTGCTCGTAGTACTTCGTGTACATGGCCCTCTCCGGTACCGGCTGGCTCGTTTGAACATCCTTCCTGCGGTTGAACATATCTTTAGCTCCATCATTCCGTTTTGCTCTCACCTTCCTGGATTGGTTCTGAACTTGACAGCGCCTAGCGCCGAACTAACGGTGTGAACTACCGTCATCATCGAGCTGCCGATTTCCCCGGTCACAATGCGCCGCGCCAGAAACGGGATTAGCGCCACCATAACCGCGAACAGAATGCTCGCCAGCGACATCAGTAGCGCTCCGGTCGCCCCTTGGAACCATCCCCCCAAACTGTTGGAAGCCAGCATGGCACCCAGGCTCTGAGCATTGATTGCCGTCAGGAGTACGCTAAACAGGGCGTAGACGATGCCCCAGGCGTGAAACACGAACACGTTCACCAGATAACTGCGTGCCAGTTGGCCCACACCAAAGGCCGGATAGAGTGCGAGCACCATCGGCCCGACAGCGTACAAGACTGCCCCATACAAGCAGTACAGGATTGTGAAGATCAGTAGCGCGATGGGGAAGAGGATGGCGGCGATCAACTGCACCAGCACGCTGACCAGAGCCACGATGCTGCTGACAACCAGATTGAACCAATTCGCGTTCCCGAGGCCGTTGAAGTATTGATTGACCTGAAGCATCCAGTCGTTGGCCCAATCATTGGGAGAGACCGTCGCCGCAACCTGATTGAACGCGCCGTTGACGTTCCGGAAGATCGTGCTGTAGTTCGACACGATCAGGCCCAGGATGAGGAACTTGGCCGCCGCGATACCGATCATGCGCGCGTCGCCCCCTCGGGCATACGCCTCGTAGACGGCAAAGAGTGCGCAGAGCAGCAGAATTGCATTGGCTATGTTTGTGATTGCGCCCATTGGGCCGCCGGCGCCGTCGATGCCGTTCAGCACAGTTTGGAATGTCTGCTCGAAGAAGAACATAGTTTCCCCCTTACTTCTTGAACATGTTCGTGACATCACGCCGCGTATCGCTCGCGTGATTCGCGTTGAACTTCAGACTCGCCCCTGTATTGGCCATGTCGATCGCTCGAATGCGCAACAATTCCGCCGTCGCAGACTGGGTCAGGGCATGCGCTTTCACCAACATGGCCGCCGACTGAGCCTCAATCATCGGAGCAGTTCCCGGCGCCGCCACAGCGAGTTCAGCCGCCAGTTGATCGGCAGCATCCATCAACTGGTCCGCGGCGTCGTCGATGGCGATCGCCCTCTTGAACGCTGCCTGCGCGGTCGCATCCGTCATGTCGATCAAATCCCGCACCGCCGGTGGAGCGTCAGTCGGAGGAGGTATGGCCTGATAGACGGTGGTGAACCGGTTGGTCACCTGGCCGATGTTTCCCGCATTTCGTGACAGGAGCACGGTTTCGAGTTGCCGGGGATTCGCGAGGGTTGCGCTAGCCACATTGAGATTTGCGAGACCTCGGATGATGTTGTAGAAACCCTGGACCGCACCGACCACACCGCGAGCGCGGTTGATAGCGTCGGGCGGGTAGACAGTATTCTGGAAGAAACTCTGAATGGCGTTCAACACCCCATTGACCGCATTCAGCGCACCGCTGATGTCTCGCAGTCCGGCGCCGATGACATTCGTGATCGCGGTGTTGATCGCCCCAATCGCCGCAACGATCGCGGCCCCATCGATCAATTGACCCTTGGCAGGCTGCGGTGCGACGAGCGTCATCACCAGGATCAGCACCAAAACCTTGGTGCGTTGCGTCCAAATCCAGCTCATTATTCCTTTCACAGCTCGAAGAGTCTCGGGCATTGCGTTTGCCTCCTTACTTCTTGAAGATCGTCTGCATGTCGTTCCGAAACTGTGCGCCAAACATCGCGTTCCGCTTCCGTATGGTGTTGTCGTGAGCTACACGCGCAGCCTCCTGGCGAATGGCTGCCGCGATCATTCGCTGCATCATGGCCTGACTCTTCACGGACGCGGTGATCCCTGCTGCCGCCAGGAACGGCGCCTCGCCGGGAGCCATGTCTACACCCTCGTCTTCGATTGCATTTGCAGCCGCCATCATCTGGTCCACCACGGCGTCCGAGGCCTTGAGCGTCTTGAGATTCGCCAGGGCCATCGCATCGTCGATGTCCGCGAGGTCTCTCTCGATCGGGTGCGCATCCGCTGGCTGGGGAATCGCGCGGTAGGTTTGACCGAAGGCGTTGGTCAGTTGGCCGAAGTCTCCGGTGCCTCGATTGCGCATGATACTATCGAGCGAAACCGGGTTCGGCAGTTGAGCGCTCGACACATTCACCCGCATCAGCGCGGTGAGGAGGCCGCGGTACTGGGCGATCAGTGAAATGACCAGCGATCGTGCCCGATCGATCGACTGAGGTGGGTAAACGACCTGTTCCCAGAGGTTGAGGAACTGATTGAGCACTCCGTTGACCGCGCCCAGCGTGCCCCGAATGGAGCCGAACAGCGGCCCAATGACGTTAGTGATCGTGGCCACCACCTGCGCTGCGGCCGCGATGACGGCCGGGATGCCGAGTTGAGCATTTGCAGGCGGTGCGACAATCGTAAAGGCAACCGCTCCCACCAAGGTCACAGCTACTACCTGGCGCACTCGGGTCACCAGGAAGAACGCCAAAAGGTCTGCAAAGAAGAGCGTTAGGAGCTTCATAACGTCATTTCTCCTTACCTCCGTGCGATCACACCAGTCACCGCACCCGACAGCTCTTCGGGAAGCGGCGGCACGTCCGCGAGTCCGTTCGGGAAACTCCGAGCCAGCTCTTCGTACACGTCCAGTGGAGGCCGAGCCGGACTGTTGGCGAAGCAATAGGTTCGATAAACGCGTTCTCGTGGGAAGGTCGTACAGACCCAGTATTCGACTGCGGTCGGTACGAGGCGGATCGTTTGCGTGGTCTCCGCCTTCTCGCCAATCACCAGCAGCGCTTCGGCACTCCGTCCCTTCCGGGGCGCTCCGAAGTGCTTGATCTCGTCCAGAGCCGCTTGATTCAGAGCAAGGTGAGTCGCTAGCGGGCTCACGTCTCCCGGTTGCCGTCCGATGATTTTCGTCGACACGTTGCGCACAATGCCGGGACCGTGGATACGGGGCTGCGTGTCGGTTCCGACGAAGTCTTCGAGCGTCTGCGAAATGCCCCACACGCTTCCACCGCGTTTGCGTGCCGTCCGGAACAACTGCACCACTTCGGGAGCCAGAACATTGGAATCGAGCAGCGACCAGCACTCGTCGAGAACCGTGATGCTGTGCTGACCAGTTCTGCCAGAGGCCCGCTCCTGCATCGCATGGGCAATCATCATGCTCATGGCAGTTTCGAGCTTTGGATCGTCGCTCAGCCTCTCGATGTTGAAGAACAGCCAATCGGCGTCCGTTTTCAACGTGGTGTGCTGGTCAAACAACCTCGAGTAAACACCCCTCTCACCGGTCCACTCGCGAAGTTTAAGAGCGGCCAGCTTTGCCTCTTCGACGGTCCTCTCGATTCGATCTTCATCACGCCATTGTTGGAGTTCCTCTCGCAGATCATTGAATGTCGGGGTTGGGTTGCTATGCCGGATCGCGCATCGCTTATAAGTGCGGCTGATCGCCTCACTGAGCAGGTTGTCGAGCAGGGCCGTGTCCGAATTCGGACTGTCCCCGATCATGTGGCGGGTCAGGTTCTTGAGGAAGGCGATCTTGTCCTTGCCGGGTGTCGTCGCTCCCGGAGCTAAATCCCACGGATTGAGGGTTATGCTTCCTTCGAGATCCACGTCTATGCACCGCCCACCCATCAACTCCACCAGCGGACGGTATGAGTCACCGCGCTCCAGAATCGAGATCAGCGGCTTCAGCCTGGCCATCATCAGCAGGAACAGCATTGCCATGAAGGTTTTGCCGCCGCCTGAGGCCGCCATGATCAGCATGTTCGCGTCGGCGAAGGACGGATCCCACAGAGAGAACGGCACTAGCTGGCGATGAGGCGTATCGAGCAGAATCAGCGGAGATTGTGGTGTGCCGCGCCAAGATGTCTCCACCGGCAGCAGGTCGGCCGCATGGACTGTGAGGCAGTCGTTCTCCCGCTGATTCTCTTCACTCATACCGGGAAGGCCCCCAATGAACAACCGCCGCTTGGCCAAGTCCTCCGGGAGCCCCCGGCTTCCATTCATCTGCATGACGGTGTACAGAACTTTCTGGCGCCGGTCCGACAACACCCGCTCCTGCTCCGCGAGGTCACGGTGGCTCTGCACGGGTTGCGACGTGCGGACGCCGATCACCATACTCGTGCGACACGTTTTGAGCGAGCTTGAGATCAGGTTTTCGAGTGTCTCGATCAACTGGCGCTGGGCCACCTGCGCATCGACATCGATGCGGAATCCGCCATGCGAGTCCCGTTGCGCGGCCTGCATCTTCTTGAGGCGCCCCTTGTACTGCTTGATCATCGCCGCCTGGTCCGGAATCATGACGTCGGTGTTGACCGTAATAGGAAAGTCGAGGCCCACAAGATCGCGGAGGATCCCCGGAAAGGTGGCATCCGGTAGATCCTTTAAAGTGATGAACGAGTACAGAAGACCACCGATTCGGATGTACGTCTCTTCCTCGTGCTCAATGTTTGTATTGACGATCTGCTCCCGTGTGCTGCGATGTTGGAGCGAGGACTCCGGCCGGCGAAGGGGGATTCGGTCGAATACCAACGGATTCAGAGAACGCTTCACCTCAAGGAAGATCTCTGCGTCGGTCAGCCGCCGTACTCCCATTCCCGTGGCTCTCAGCGTCTGCTCGACGCCGGAGAGGATGGACCCGAATTCAGACAGAATATCATCGTGTTCCCGCGCTGTTCGCTGGATGCATCTATTCGCCGACAGGCTGAAGCTATCGAGGTTGAAGCGCTTGCTTACCGCCTTGCCGAAGGCGGCGCCTGGAAGCTCGTGATGAACTGTGGGATTCCAGTGGAAGTAGGCATGCAAGAGCGGCCGTAGATAGTAGCCTTCCTGCTCCTTCTTCCTCCAGGCGGCCATTCTTACGCGATCGAGCGCCAAGAGCGTAGGATTCTGATTCCGGAGTTGTTGCTGGTACCGCTCCCGAAGATCGCCTAACCCTTCGGTGATCTCGAACCGCACTTGCATTCGCATGGACCGCTCCGGCAGGGAACGAATCAACGCTTCGAGCGCCAGTTTCGTCCGGTTCCGGCCATCGTCGTTGTGGTAGTACGAGTTGATACCGCTGAGTTCGTACGCCGCGACTAGAGCGCCCGTGGTCCGGATGATCACGTCGCTCAAGATGTCGCGCACCGGCAGCAACTCGGAGAACGCTGGCTGATGCAGCGATGCCTTATGTTGTTCGATAGTCGTTGGCATCGATCTCCTCCTCTTTGAAGTAGTCGAGCTTCATTCCCGAATCCGGTTCGAGTCCGCAATAGATCCGGGGCTTGGCGTGCCACGCCAGAAAGTCTTTCAGATAGCCGCCGGGTTTTCCGTACTTGAACAGCATGAGGAATGGGATGCTCAGCACTGGAACGATATACTGCAAAAACACGTTCATCGGTAGCCCGAACATGTGACGATCGATCCACCGGCCGAAGATGTTGGTGAGCGCCGCCAGACCCATCACGACGAACCAGTCTTCGAACTCGAGGTACAAGAAGCTCACGCGCGTGTGCAGATTGCGGTGAACCGGGCTGATATTTAGTGCCATGACGTTTGTTGTCCTTCCTCATTTCATTCAGCTAATGCCGCCCAACCCTCGCGCGATGAACCATTCCGCCAACCGCAGCAAGCCGGATAACGCCAGGCATAGTGCCGCGGCGCTGAAATGCCGCATCCATGCACCTCCGGCGTAGATGCGGTGACCAATGCCCGCGTACAACATGACTGCCTGCAAGAGTTGCAGTACCGCGTACACAGGCAGAAGGACGTTGCACGTCCAATTCACCATTCCCCGAAGAGTGATCCAGACCAAGTCCGGGTTGTTCCATGCGGCCTGGGCCGCGAATTTCTCGATGCCGCGCAATACGCCCGAGACCATCAGGCAGAGAAAGCCTGCCCACGGTGCGTAGGTGTGCGCCTGCCCGTGCGCGTAGCGGAGGACTCCGAGCGCGAAGAATAACGCGGCCAGCGTCGGCATGATAACGTTGCCCATCCAGTTCGTCAGGTTCGTAATGCCATTAAGGAAGTTCATATTGCCTCGGGTGCTACATCATCGAAACAACCAGACGCCAGAGCGCAGAGACCGTCAGGAATGCGGCGGCGGACCCGATCAGCCGAATGGCCGGCCGTCCAAAAGCGAAGTTAACAACCGCCCCGATGACAGCCAGTCCCGCGGCGATTGGCATGATCCTGCTGGCGGTGTACGTCCAAGCGCCTTCGAGGACCGCGGCCGTCCCGAAGCGCGTCCCGTCATTCCAACTTTGGAGAAGCGCTGCGCTCGCGGGGATGGCCAATAGGAACATGGCGCCAAGGATCGAGGCCAACGGAGTGTAACCCTCACTCCAATCGATTACCGACCGAAGAACCATCCAGGCCGCCAGGACCGGTACGAGTCGGCCGATCACGAAGGTGTTCACGAAGATCACGGCGTCATTCGAGAACCCTGACATCCACCCGTTGCCAATGCCTCCACCGGGAAGTGGCGCGCCAACGCCCCAAAAAGCGAACCATCCGAATACCTGTGGAAGAGTGATCATCACGATGGCCCAGAACATCCACTTTGAGAATCCACCTCCGCCCACCGAAAACGAAGTCGTTCCCTCGCGTCGTAGCGCAATGCCAGCGAGAACCAGCGCAACGAGAGAGGCTGGAGCAGCCAGCGCCATCAGAAATCGGATTGCGTCGAGTAGGAGTTGTGGAACCGCCATTCATTACCTCCTGTTTTGGAAGCTGGGCGGGCCGGTTCCTATTGAAACCGGCCCGCCTACTTGGTTGCTGTACCGTGGCAGCCGGGCTTCAAGAAATGCCGCCGCCACCTTGGGCGATCCAGAACTCGATCAACCGGGTGACACCCGAGATGGCGAGTAGTCCGGCACCGGTCACCAGCCATCGGAATGTGCCTCTTCCGGTGGCATAGCTACCGATGGCGCCCAACACCGCGACGCCCGCGCCGACCGGAGCGATTACGTTGCCGATCCAGTTGACGAAGTTGAGGAACGCGCCTTCCGGTTGCGCTCCGGTTTGGCCCTGCACGGCGACGTTCACCTGCGGGGCAGCTCCAAGGTTCTGTGCGATCGCCACGGTTTGCACTACGACCAGGCAGAGTGCGAGCGCAACGATAACCCGTTTTGCGAATTGATTCATGTGCGGTTAACCTCCATGCGATTCTCATTCCGCCCTGGTCGCCGCTTCTTGGGCCGGGATAACAGCCGGCTAAGAACGCGGCGACCGGAACGTGGAAGCAGAATAAAGCAACCCGCCCGGCTTTTTCAAAAGTCTCCAAATCGGGCAGGGGACGGAGATCAACACTGTGAGGAAACCAAGTGGGAAGGGATGATGGGAGAGCGAGCCGGGCCTCTACCTTAGAACTGGACTTGAACCCGTTTCATCGCCTCGGTAAAGTCGTTCCAGACGAGTGGAGGCAGCTCTTCAGCATCTTCGGCCATCCGCCTCATCGCCATTCGCTTGGCGCTTTGGCAGACGGCTTCCAGATCGGCCGGCGAAATGCCTTTTAGCCTCTCGGCCAGAAGTTCCACTGAGAGCCCTCCGACAAGCCGGATGCCGTCCAGGTGCTTGGTGAGCAAACGCAGATATCCGCTTTCGTGCAGCGTGCCAATCTCGATCTTCTCTGAAAAACGCCCTCCGCGAAGTATGGCCGCGTCGATGCTGGTGAGGTCGTTGGTGGTTCCGATCAGAAAAACGTTGTGTTGCGGCTCTAGTTCACTAATCAAGCTTCGCGCCTGTTCCACCAACTGGATGTCGTGCTGAGACTGAAAACCGTTGTTGCGGGGTAGTACGCCATCCATCTCGTCTATGAAGATGATCGACGGACTGTTCTCTTTCGCCCTGGCAAATAGTTCCGAGAGCTTCTTTACCGATGCGCCAGTTGCCCCACCCAAGATGTCAGCGGCAGTGATCGGGTAGAAGCTCCGCTTCGTCTGCGTCGCAATCAACCGCGCAATCATTGTCTTGCCGGTTCCAGGGGGCCCGATCAGCAGCAGGCCTGTGGGCATGGTCAACTTGAGCCGTTCTCCGTACGCGGGGTCCATCAGGCGAACCAGGTTCCGGAGATCTGCCTCTGTATCTGGGGACAGAACTACACCCGCCCAGTCCACCTCTTTGAAGGCGGCTCTGTCCTTCCCGCCCGTCTCCGCTAAAGCTCGCGCCAGGTCGCGTTCTTCAATCTTTCTCTGTTCTTCGGCGGCAAAGAAAGCAGCGCGGTCCACGAGCGTGCCGATTTTGGCCGCGCTCCATCCGGGTGTTCTCCTCGCGAACGGCTGGAGGTCAAAGTGCCTCGATGGCCGCTTCGCCAGTTGGGCCCCAAAGATCCGAGTCCTCTCGTCCTCGTTCGGCAGATCGAGCCGCACATGTAGATCGAATCGGCCTTCCCGGATCAGAGCCCGATCCAGACCATCATAAGAATTTGTGGCGGCCATGAGGATTAGACCGGGATGTTTGCGAACATCGTCAACACATTCCATCAGCCGAGCTGTCATGGAATTGAATGAGCGTGCAGCCCCACCGGTGTCATCAGCATCCCCGACCTGCTGCCTCTTCGTGCCCAGGGCATCAATCTCGTCTAAGAAGAGTACAGCCGGTCCGTTCGCTTTTGCTGTCTCGAAGGTCTTTCGAATGTTCTCCTCCGTGAGGCCAACGAACTTGTTGAGCAAACTCGCTGCCGAGACCGAGAAGAACTTCAGGTTGAACTCCCCCGCCACCGCCTCCGCCAGGAACGTTTTTCCCGTCCCCCGCGGACCATGGAGCAAAATGCCGTTTCGAAAGACACCGTACTCGCCGAACTTCTTTCCGTTTAGGTTCGCTTTAACCAGATCCCCGATTTGCTTCTTGGATTCTTCCAATCCACCGACATCGGCGAAGGTGCGGTCCGGCGTCTTGAGGTGAACGTCGTTCGAAGCCCAGGTTCCTCCGCCGGCAGCGATCTCCTGCCGCGGTCTCATCGACAATAGGGCCGGAATCACCAAACACAACACCACAAACAAGACCACAGCGACAGCTTTGGCCAGGAGCGGATACCCTTTTTCGAGCGGAACCGTAGTGATCAGGCCGACGCCAATGAAAAGCACAAAGCCACACAGGAAGTAGCCTGTGAACAGGGCCAGCCTGCGGAATAGAGTTCTTCCGTAAACGATCAGCAGCACGCAGGCAACCGAAAGAATGACCGCAGCCGGATGGATTTGCGATGCAATCACAACCACTGCCAGTAGGGCTAGGACGAGTGCAGCCAAGCTGCCCCTGAAGACCTTCTTGAGACTGTGTGGGGTATTGGAGGCGATGAGCGCGCGGATCTCCCGATAGCCGTCTCCAAGGAACCGCCCGAGCTCAGTAGCCACCCAGTGCAGCGGGCTCATTGCTGGGTATTCGGGGCGCAAAACCCAACTCCTTGGGCCTAATTTACCGCATCCGAAGTTCGTCCGCCACTGCTGTCGGAGTGCGCGCTATACCACCCTGTCTTCTGGAACAATCCGAATCCGTAGCACTTCAATTCCCGCCGCACGTAACGCTGTTTCTTTGCGATTGACGTAAGCATCGTCGTACGCCGTTTCGAGCGTCTCGCCCAACTCCTTCAATGGCTCTTCGACCCGTGCCAAGGCTTCGTCGAAAGGAACCTCTCGAAACGCATTCCGCCCCGCGGCTTCGTAGGCCCGCCCCTCGTCATCGAGGAACAAATAGCGCCGGCTGAGGCCGTGTTTGTACTGATTGATCCCATTCAAACACCCCATGAACATGAACCCGGCGCACTGGGCTGCGCCGAGTCTCGCTTCGAGTGGTTTCCAGTTGGCTTCCATGGCTCCTCACTGCTGTGGCGGCAGTGGCTCCGATGTCCGCGTCGCTGCCACTTCCCGATACATTCGGTTGAGTTCGTTTTTCAGTGCCACCAGTTCTCGAAGCTCCGCCGCCGTCGGCAGAGCTTGTCCTTCTGCATTGGCGATATTGGTCCGGACTCCGGCCGGCGTCAGATCGGGTCGATTTGGCGTTGTGACCGATTCCTGAAGGACGATGTAGAACCGTGTGTTGCCGGGAAACGTGACGACCACGTTTTGGGTATATGCCATCGCCATCAATTCCTGCTCACCTGCCAGTCCGATGTTTGATGCGATGCGCTCCCGTAGCAAAATACTCTGATCGATCGGGCCTGTCAGCCCGCCGAAACCACGGCCGCCCACGAGGGAAGCCGCCACTGTCCCAATGCCAGTCATCGAGCGAACCAGCGCGCGCTTCGCGCCATTTCGTCCATTCACGACTCCCTTCAGCGGACCGTAGTCCAGACTCACGCCGCTGCCTTCGATACTTTCGGTACTGCCATCTGGCATTTCGAGTCCTGTAAAGCGAAGTCCAACCTGGCCATTCTGGTTGGCTTGCGCCAACTGCCCGATTGCCTTCGTGCCCGCCGGAATGACGATCTCGCCGTCACGCTCATAGTTGTACTCAATCACCGCGATGGCCGGCGTCTTCACCGCGCTGCTGACGGCAGTCTGTAGTCGCGCCACGAGCCGGCTGCCGGTCGGCAGCAAGGTCGAGACGCCCTTCCGCTCGATGAACGCAGGCTGACTTGTCGATTGGCTGGCATTCGTCACGGTCGCCGAGGTCGCGTTTCGCACGAACATCAGGGAGGATTTCTTCAGGCCCTCCGATTCGTTCATTGGTTGTGAGACCGGTGTGACCACAGCGGTTGTCGGTGGAGGCGGCGGGGGCGGAATGTAGCTGTTCTGCCGCCGGTATGTTTCAAAGGCTGGATCATTGATGGGAGGCACTCGGTTCAGCGCATACTCGTTGGGCGGCTGCTGATCTGGCTGCTGCTGGTTTCCCTTCTGTGGGCGACGTGAAGTTGCCAGAATGTCGTCTGGACTCAGTTGCTCGCTGTTCTGATCACCGGCGCCTTGGTCGGCACTGAGAAGCGGGATTGTGGATCCGGGACGCCCCGTTTGTTGCGCTGCGCCTTCCGGTCTCCCCAAACTGGGCTTCGTCCGCCGGTCCTGCACCCGCTTTTCCCCGCTGGACGTGGAGAACAAGGCGAGAAACGCGAAGCCGCACAGCACGACGGCCGTTCCGAGAACCAGGAACGCCTTGCTCCGGTCCATGTTGTTCTGACCACGAGCGTTGATCTCAACCCGCTTGGGCCGGTTCCGCTCTTCCTTGAGTCGCCGCCAGATCTGCTGCACGATTCCACCGGAAGCTTCCGGTGCCTCTGCCGGTTTTGTTTCCACTGGAGGCGCTTCCTCCTCTGTACTGCCATGTCGGCTCACGCGCGTGGTCCGGGTGGGATCGTCCTGTCCGCTGATCTCTCGCTCTGGTCTCTCATCGCGAATACTGTTATCGGGCGTCATAGATCACCTCTCGAAAACTGCTAATTCCAAAACCAATCGGGGCCAAGGCCGGGCGATCCACCGCACCCGACTCAGCCATCTGCAGAAACAGCGTCTCGGTGGACTGCTTAAAAGAGGGACGCTTGAAGACCACCACGCCATCGGCTCGCTCACCGGGACCGAGCCGGCGGCGGGTTATCCGAAAGTCTGTGACGGGCAACTGCTCGGCCGTCGACCAGCGTGACTTGCGAACGATCGTCCCGCTTCTCTTCATGCCGCCCAACTGAATCTGCGGGGGCATCAATTCGACGGCATGGTCTTGAACATTCACGGCTGAAAACAAGACCACCACCTCGCTGCCCTGATCGATCACTTCGCTGACTCCGGTCTTGACCAGTTCCTTCCCTGGTGGTGAGATACCGGGCTTCTGGCCGTAGAGGACGGGCAATGGCGCATGTCGTTGACGGTCCAAGAGATCATCGAGAGCAGGCCGGTCCAACTTCGTTGAATTCACGGCAAGGGTTGCCAGCAAAGCCGGCCGCTCCTTCGAGATGCCACGGGCAGTCAACGACGCGGGCACAACCGGCGCTGACAGACCGGAGCCGGAAGATGGGGCTGTCGTGCTGGTGACAGTTATCGTTTGGGGGATCATCGCCGATGGTGTGGCGGCGGGTTGGATCATGAACTGGCCTGCCGGCCTATACCGCATCAGAAAATCAACCGCGGGTTGCCCCTCCTCCTTCGGTTCTCCACGGCTGATCAGCAGCAGGCTTGCCTGCAGGCCGCGAGTCGACAATATGAGTAGGTTGGTCTGCGCCGCCTTGGCCGTGATTGGCTTTACGAACACCAGGGTCGGTTCACGATCCGAATGCTCCGCTGAGAACGACGCCGGATCGCCCACTACCACCGAGTTGATCGGCTCCGGCATCCGGATCGCCGTCACATAACGCGGCGCCAGGAACACGGTGGTCACCTGGCCGTCTTGAATAGATCGGCCGACTACTTGCGGTTGCACTTGAATCTGCACCGTTTGCTGTCCCTGTGCTCGCGCTACGAATTCGAAAATGGGGACAATCCAGAACATCCATTTCATAACCGTCACGGCTTATTACCTCCTTACTAATCGTCTTGCGCGAAGACCTCTGGCTCGCGGCGCTTGAAGCGCTTCTCCCGGTACAATCGCGCCACCTTGCTCACATACCGGTAAACCTCAGCATTCGAGTACGACAGGCCGGCCGGCAGAATCCGGTTCTCGCCGGTCAGGTATGCCGCCGCGACCAAACGCAGGTCCCCATCGAACAACTTCAGTAGCCGGGCCAGGTACGCCACTCCGCCTCGAATGTTCTGCTCGATGTCGAAGCGGTTCGTGACACCAAACGTCATGGCCGTGGCGGGCATGAGCTGCATCAGCCCCACCGCCCCTTTAATCGACACGGCTCGTGGATTCCAGGCCGACTCGACCTCGATGACCGATTGGACCAGCTCGCAAGGTACCTGATAGGCAGCCGCATAGTGATCCGCCCATTGCATCGCCGTTGTGCGCTGATCCTGCTGAGCCGCACACGCTACCGTGCCAGCCGCGAACAGACAGAACAAACGCGCCGGTTCTCTGATCGCCATAGAATCGATCCAACTAGCGGGCTGTCAACACCTCCGACAGCTCCCGTTCCAGCGAATTCTCCGAGGCTCCCCCGGCATATTGGTGCGAATCATGCACGAGAGACGCGAAGCCGTCCCGTAGCAGGAGCCGTTTTCGATCCGACTCCGTCTTGGCCATTAGGGGAAGGAGAATGTCTCGCATCTCAGGGGTGATGTCCTCAAGCCCGAGGATCTCCAACGCCTGCGCCAGTTCGAGAATCTCTGCAATCGAAACCGGCTTCTCCATCTGCCACCCCCGTAGTGCATGCGCCAAGCCGGCGATGATCCGACGTAGCTTGGGATTCGTGGTCGTGCTGCGAACCCGCAGGATTTCAGCCTCGCGATCGACAGTCGGGAACTCCACCCGTAGGTAGAAGCTGCGGCGTCGCAGCGGGTCGCCCAGGCGCCTGACCTCGTTCGAGGTCAGGATCACGAAGGGAATCGCCTTGTGTTTAATCGTCCCTAGCTTCGGGACCGAGATCTGCCATTCCGAAAGGATCTCGAGTAGCAACGCTTCAAAGCCTTCATCCACCTTGTCGACTTCGTCGATCAGCAGTACGCACGGCTTCTCGTACAACAGTGATCTCAGCAGAGGTCCCTGGACGAAGAAATCCAGGGTATGCAGATTGTTGCGGATCGCATCCCAGTCCTTCTGAAGACGATCTCCCTGCGTTTCAAGGAACAGCTTCTGAAGCGCACCGTCGAACTTCCCGATTGCCTTCTCTTCATTGATACCCTCATAGCACTGCAGCCGCTCGATGACGGTATTCCCAGCCGCCGCGATCGCCTGGGCCAAAGCGGTCTTGCCACAGCCCGGTGGACCTTCAACAATTACCGGCTTCTGCATCCGGGCTGCGAGGTAGACGACCTGAAGGGTGACTGGGTCGATCACGTACTTTGCCGCTTCCAGGCGTTGGCCGAGGTCTTCGATTGACGAGAACACGACTTTCCTCTGGCCCGATTCTATGGGGAAACGCGCTTCGGTTCATACTTTCGTCACCCCGGTGCATGCATCGAGATGCTTTGTTCACCTCACGGACGGCTGCATTCTGCCAGCCCGAAAAATGTTCTTGGACCTATCCGAGCCGCGCTGCGCTCCAGATCGCACTTCGTCAACCTGAAAAATGTTCCTAGACCCATAGTGCGCTCCGTTCGCCGGTCACGCGCCCCAACCGGAAAATGTTCTTGGATCTATCTTGGCGCCACCTTTTGCCGCCGCTCGCACTGTGTCGACCCGAAAAATGTTCCTGGACCTATCCGCGCCGCACCGCGCTCCCAATCGCATTCCGTCAACCTGAAAAATGTTCATAGACCTATCCGAATGTAGTTCCGTTCGTCGACCACGGTGCTGCCAACCGGAAAGCTGTTCATGGACCTATCCCAGCACCACTTCTGTCCTCCGCCACACGGCGTGCCCGAAAAATGTTCCTGACCTATCCGAAGTTCGCTCGACTCGTTGGGCACACGCTGCTGCATTACCCGAAAAATGTTCCTGGACCTATCTGCAATTCTCCCCGCTCCTGACTGCGTTCTCTCGACCCGAATGATGTTCTCAAAACCGCTTATGATGTTTCGGCAGACGGTAGGTTCTACGCGGTCCTGCACACTGACGCTGCAAGCACGGCCGCTGCGGTGACCGCTGGAAGTCTGGGGACGGTGCACATCATCGCGACTGATCCCACGCCATTTGAGCCTACCGACGCTCACACTCGCGTTTGAAGGCTCGCGAATTCCGGCAATACCTCAAAGGGAATCGTCTTCTGTGGCAGTCCCTCTGCGATCAGGTCGATTCTCTTGTGAGAGCCGTTCCCGAGAAAGTGCGCCGCCCGATCGAGGTGCCACACACGATAGGGATCGAGGCCCATTAGACGCGCACAGGTGAAGTCCGCAGCCACGGGATCGTCGGCGAGAACGATCTTCCCGAGATTCCGGTGAGTTCCGTGTAGCGGCCCGTTGCCTTCCATGGCAACGACGCCGTCCGCGATGACGAAGTGCATCGGCGCCGTCGCACAGATATCGAGGATGCTCCGATGGATGCCCTCCCAATGCAGAACGTTCTTGGGCCAGCCATACTTTGTGCCGGGCAGTATACCGAACATGTTCTTCATGCCCAGCGTGACGCCAGCCCAGTGATGGGTTTTAATCTTCGGCATCGACACCACAAAGTCAGATTCGAGCACAGTCCTGGGCAGCCACAGGTGCCCCAGACCCGTGTAGGAGGCGCTCGTTGGCACCTTGAAGATCTCGTCCCGGTTCAAATCAACGAAACTGATCTTTCGGCTGCGCAGTTGAGCGGCGAGCCCGCTCTCGGCGAGCACTAGATAGGTGTCTCGCTGGTGCCCGGGCCCCTCTCCAACCACAACCCGCTTGGCGCCCAGCTTGAGAAATGCCTCGGCGGCTGCGCCTACCAGCACAGGATTCGTATTGACCTCGACGCCGGCGATGTAGTCCACGAGATTCGGTTTGAGCAGCACAGACTTTGCGTGTAGGTTAAGGCGGAACTCGCGAAGCCCGGAAAGAAGTAGCCCTTCGAGGCGGTCTGAGTACCGCTCTGCCGAAACGATCGCTACTCGTGAGTGCCGTGGTCGCCGGTCGCGCAGAAGCATCTCTTCGGGGAGGAGCCGCGCTGTCGTCATTCCTCCGACGGCTAATCCCGCAGCGCTGATCACCAATCGCCGACGGTCCGGATTCATCACATTCTCGCTTCGAACACGTTGTTTCCACAGATCGCTTCAAGTGCCAGGGCGCTCACCGCGAGAGTACAGTTGTCCTCGACGCAGGCCGCATTCACAGTCAGCCGCATCAGATCTTCCGCTCTACCTCGCAGACTCTCTCTGCCTTCCGGACTGATGCGTCGGTAAGCCGCAATCGCCAGGACACCCCAGGCCAGGCTGTACGGCGACGGACATCCCGCGAGACGGTTCACTAACCAATGGAGCGAACTCTGTACGGCTTGCTCCTCTTCATGTCCTGTCAGCGCGAGCAGGGCGATTGAGGTTGCGTCAATATGCGGTGCAAGCGGCACGCCAAATGCGATTCCGTTGCCGGAATTCCACCCGCCGCCAGGGCACATTCGGTCGAGCAGCATGCTGGTGCCGAGGTCGACCCGCTCAATGAGTTGGGCAGTTTTGTTATAACCGCGACGCCTGGCTTGTTGGAGGGCAATGAGCGCGAATGCAGTCGGGATTACCCAGCTCGTTGTGCCTGATACCCAGCTCCAGCCGAACTTGGCTGGATCGAACCGCACTTTATTGTCGACCATCCCGAGTTTCCACCGCCAGAGCCAGTTTGCCTCGCGGCCTCGTGCATCTATCAACCACCGGATTCCCGATGCCAGGGGTTTCGTTGCTTGCCGGGCCGGCATCAGACTCAGGACGGCAAGAGCAGTTGTCCAGCACCCCTCTGGCTCGTCGCCCGTGAACGCCGGCCAACTCCCGTCCGCGTTCTGCAGACCCTGGAGTGCGTGCACCGCTCGCGCAAATTCGATGCTTGGCTGCCGGCGCAATGCCAACATTGCAAGGCATGTGGATTCGACCGAATCCTGATTGCCCCGATATCCCCAGGTTCCGCTTGGTTTTTGATTGGCCTTCAGTGTTTCATGAACCGCTGAGATCAGAATCGGAATGTCCATGCCTCACCATCCCTTTTATGGTCGCTCCGCTCGCCATCCATCACGAGCAGTATGCGCCGGCAGGCCCGGGAGTATGAACTGTCGTGTCGGAGCCAGATCAACGCGGTGGTGATCGGGCCAACCACGTCAAACAGCGACGGTTAGGATTCGCATCTCGGATGTGGGCGTGCACCCGCTTGGACTCCGGAACTCGCGTCCTACATCACGTCCCGCTAGACTTTTGGCGCAGCCCTCCCGAATGCCTTACAAATAAGCATGGAGTCAACGAATACCACTCCTATTCAAGATCCGGGCGGAGCCCTTTGGGCTGGGCACTCGGTGCCCAAGACCCTCTCATCAGCCGCCCGTGAAGCAGGCTGCGGATTTTGGGGGCGGACAGCTTGGTTGCATGAGGGGTTGGCGCGCGAGGTAGGCCTGCGACTGTTGGATGCCGTGGAGCGCATTGACGCTTTGGATCGGCGCTTTCAGATTCGATCTCGAAGCGCTGCGGACAGAAACGGAACTGTATCGAAAGGGAAAGGATGAGCTCTAGCAGCTCAACGGCAAAGGAGAACGGGCAAATGAGCCATCAAGCGGTTATGCAGCCGGCCCTGGATTCAAGAGAACCCGAATCGACCGCGGGCGCCTTTGAACGCGTCCTCAACACCGACGAAGCAGCCGCACTGCTCCAAATCCACCCAAAAACCCTTCAGAAGATGGCGCGCGAGGGAATTGTGCCGGCGTTCCGCATTGGCGACCTCTGGCGTTTTCGGGCCTCAGCCCTGGACGGGTGGCTCCGTTCTGGCGTATGCTCAAAGCGCCACTCGTGCCGTTAACACAAAAGGAAGGTTTTCGGTGTTCACGCGCACGCGATATCAGTATGGAAGTCTTGAAACCAAAGAACGGAAGAAAGGGAAGGAGGTATGGGAGTTTCGATACTACGAAACTGACGGTCAGGGGGAACGGCAACGCCGAGCCGTCACGGTCGGGACACGGGATGAGTATTCGACCGAAACAGCCGCGAGGAAGTCTCCGGAGGTACAGGCGATCCTCTTGCGGCTCAACGCAGAACAGCCCGCCGCGGCTGCCACGGCTGGGTGTGGAGCAGTGATCGCAAGATACGAGCGAGAGGAAATGCCGGAACGGTATTCGACAAGGTCAACGTACCAGTCGTACATCAACAACCACATCAGACCGCGCTGGGCCGATACACAGTTGAATGCCGTCAAGCCAATGGCAGTTGAGGATTGGCTAAAGGGTTTGGGTCTCGCCCCAAAGACCAAGAGCCATATAAAGAGCCTTATGCACACGATTTTTCAGTGTGCGGAGAGGTGGGAACTGACGGACAAAAACCCGATCAAGTTGGTTCGGGTGAAGGGTGGGACCAAGAGACTTGAAACACCTCAGGTCATCACTCCCGACCAGTTCCACTGCCTCGTGATATTAATTCGGGAGCCGTACCGAACCATGGTGCTGGTAGCCGGGTGCCTGGGCCTTCGCGTCAGCGAGATCGTCGCCCTACAGTGGCGGGATTTCGATTTTTCTGGACGCACGCTCCTGATTCAACGGAGCATTGTTCACGGAAGGGTTGGGGAAGTTAAGACCGAGTATTCGCGGGACAGCGTTCCGCTCGACCCTGCAGTCGTAGAAGCCTTGATGGAACACAAGGAGCGGTCCTTTTCCACACCGGAGGGCTGGTTGTTCGCCAATCCAGTCACCGGCAGGCCGTACCACCAGGAGCAGATCCAGAAGAGGCACATCCGCAAAGCCGGGATCGCCGCCGGATTCGGCAATATTGGGTGGCACACGTTCAGGCACAGCTACCGGTCGTGGCTGGACGATACCGGGGCGCCTCTCACCGTCCAAAAGGAGTTGATGCGCCACGCCAGCATCCAGACCACGATGAACATTTACGGGAAGGCCATGACAGACACGAAGCGTCAGGCCCACAGCAAAGTTGTTGAAATGGTCTTTAAGTCCAGCAAAACGGAGAAAACCGTGGACCCCAAGAAGCCGGTCGCTGGTATTGGGAGTTAATGGGAGTTTGTGAGGCGCTCAGAAATCCGCGTAACCTATTGATAAGATTGGTTGCGGGGGAAGGATTTGAACCTTCGACCTTTGGGTTATGAGTTCAATACTTGGTTCTGGGTGGATAGCGTTATTGCGAAGAATCAATCACATACGGTCTCCATGTACTCGACAGTATCGACTGTTTCCGGATCTCCTGTTAGCAATCTGTTAGCAATTTCGGTCTGCAGCCGACACGACTCAATCCCATAATCGCGGAGCGCCCGGTCGTCGCCAAGCTGCTGAGCAGTTCGTCGAACGGGAAGCCAATCTTTTGGTCAGATACGGCATACCCACCCAGAATGTCCACGTTTCATATTTCGCATATCTTGCCGCAACCTCCTCATCTTACGCCCATCCTGTCATTTCGAGAACGTCCTCGCCAACGACGACCAGGGATTTTGCCGTCAGCACAAGCCCAGAGGCGGTCGAGGGAGCGGCGCGTCCCGTGCGGGGCGGCGGCGGTCGATATGGGTGTGGCTCGGTCGTGTCAGAAACAATGGTATACTTCTGACAGAGCATATGGAAGTTCTAGCTACCAGGATCATTGAGCACGGCAATGGGTTGCCCGAAGGCACTCCAGTGGTCGCCAAGGAATTGCTGCATCTGGGTAGCCGTGCCGCTGTGGATCAGGCACTGTCGCGCCTAGTCCGGCGCGGGACCCTGATGCGCGCCGGCCGGGGCATCTACGTTCGGCCCATCGAGAGCCGCTTTGGCGCACGTCCCCCTGTGGCGTCCAAGGTCGTCGAGGCCATCGCCGCTCAACGGGGCGAGAGCGTGGCTCCGCACGGCGCCGCCGCCGCCAATGAGCTCGGCTTAACAACTCAGGTGCCGGTTCGCGAGGTCTATTTGACCTCCGGGCGGAGCCGGCGCCTCAACCTGGGGGCTCAGGTCGTTGAGCTTCGACACGTTCCAGCCTGGCAATTGGTCTTACCTGGACGCCCCGCAGGCGCGGCAATTCGAGCGCTTGCATGGCTAGGACCGAAGCGGGCGAGCGAAGCCCTACGAACACTTCAGCGAAAGTTGTCACCATCGGAGTTGCGAGCCGTCGTCGCCGCACGCGGAAGGCTTCCGACATGGATGGCCCAGGAGGTCAGTGCGCTGGTAAACAATGGCTGATTTCTTCCTCCAATTGCCTCCGGATGAACGCCGCGAGGCCCTTGGCGTGGCTGCTGCATCATCCGGCCGACCCATACACTTGCTGGACAAGGACGTTTGGGTAGTCTGGGTTCTTGAAGTTCTCTTCCAAGCGCCATTCGCCGCTCACCTCGTCTTCAAGGGCGGCTCCTCGCTCTCCAAGGCGTACCAGATCATCCGGCGATTCTCGGAGGATGTGGATCTGACCTACGATATCCGGGTGCTCGCGCCGGACTTGGTTGGCGGCGACGCCGAACCGCTGCCCGCGAACCGCAGTCAGGAGAAGCGCTGGACGAAAGAGATCCGTACACGTCTGCCGCTGTGGATTAGCGATCAGGTCGTGCCCTTGATCAATCGCGCCTTATCAGGGCAGAGACTGTCAGCCAGACTTTCGACTGAAGGCGAAAAGGTTTTTATCGAGTATGAACCGGTTGCGAAGGGATCAGGGTACACGCGACCAACGGTGATGCTCGAATTCGGCGCGCGCTCGACCGGCGAGCCGTGCGAGACGCGCCCTATACGCTGCGATGCCGAGCACCACTTGCCGGGAGTCGTGTTTCCGGCAGCAAATCCGCGCGTCATGCGTCCGGAACGAACTTTTTGGGAGAAAGCCACAGCAATTCATGTGTTTTGCGTGCAAGGGGAATTCCGCGGTGGGAATCGCTTCGCGCGCCACTGGCATGACATTACACGACTCGACAGAGCAGGAATCGTGAAAACTGCAATGGCCGATCATTCGCTTTCGCTGGCCGTGGCGCGTCACAAGGCGATCTTTTTCGCTGAGAAGGACTCCGATGGCGCTGCGATAGACTACCAGGCGGCAGTCACCGGAGCGCTTCAGCTTGTCCCTCATGACAAAGCGCTGGAAAGCTTATCGCTCGACTACGCCCAGATGGTAGAAGATGGCCTATTATTAGATGACGCCGAACCGTTCAGTGAGCTTCTGGATCACTGCCGCGAATTGCAGGAGCGAGCAAATCGATGAACTGACATCCTGCGGAAGCAACCTTTGACGGCAATCCCAGCGGGCGACCGGCTCTTTCCCAGGAAGAGATCGCAACGTTTGATGCAGCGATGCAGCTAGTGAGATTCGAAGAACTTTGTTCCGTCCAATGGTGGCAACCGCGGTCGGTCGAACGTGCCGCTGAGCTTGATTAAGATCGATTCGTCCACGATGCTGCGATGCGTAGACATCGTTGCCGGCGCCAGGCTCTACTTTCCTGTTAGTCGTTGCTTTTTAAGTCGAGCAGCCGAGACCTTACGGTGGCAATCAGGCCATCGCAGAGACGTTCCGGATCTTTCTCGCCGAGATCTCTGAGAACGTTCTGCACCAGTGGCATGGTCAGGAACCGGCCATCCCTCGACCAGAGATTCTCGTTGGCCATCTTGTCACTGGCGTCAGCCATCAGCCGCGGTGTGGGCTCGTTGTGGGCGACATCATTGCGCAGCTCCCGCACCTTCGATACGGCCTTACCGAGTTTCTCAAGCCCGTCGTTTTTCAGATAGTGCTTCGCGAGCCGAATCCCGCATATGTCGTCGTCGATAATGCGATACCAAGTTTCGCCGTTCTCAGTCTTACGTTCGAACGGACGTTTTCGGTTCTCTTCCTCTTTGAGACTGTCTGAGCGGATTAGACATTCGGGTGGAGCAGGGTTCACTGCATACCGGCGTTTTTCCGTCGGATGAGAAATGACATGTTCGTTGAGGCGGTCCCAAAGCGCCGATTCAAAGAAAGCAACAGTGCCATGCACGGCGCGCGGAATATCTTTCGATCTCAGCGCAAGTTCAACCCGGATCGCGGCGCGGACGGCCATCCTCTTGTGCTCAAGCACAGGAATATCGCAGTCGCTCGGAATCGGCAGCGACGCGGCAAAACAGGATAACCATTCTATAGTCTGTGTCCAGCGGTGCTCAAGTTCGTCGCCATCGAGGTGGCGCACGGAACCCCAGGCCCCGAAGAGGTTGCCGCGCTCGATCAGATCGAGAGCGTGACGTCGAGCGCGGAATGATTCCGGAGGTTCAGGAACCGACCGCCGAGGTATCGCCTGGTCTCGCGTCGGCGGATCTGCCAGCGTTCCATCTGAAACCTCCAGGAGTTCAACCGGGATCGCGCTTCCTGCGTGGAGTTGAATCACCTCCTCAACAAGCGCGGTGATTGCAGGCATTCCGCCGGTCGCGGCGACCACAATCCGCTGGGGAACGCAGTGTCGAATTACTTTGCGGACAGCCTCTTCAATTCGGACGACCACTTGTCGTCGAATCACGGCATCATGCGGATCGCTTTGGTCCTCTAGCTTTTCGTTCCCCTCAAGAAAAGTCTTTCTCCAGACTGGGATGCCCAATCCGTCACTCACCCGCTTCGCCAGAATCATTCCGGCAAGCCTGGGGTCTCCCCTGGTACTGCGCCGGGTGTCAAGAATCAGAACATGGGTAAGCGCGAACCCGCGCTCGGAGACCCATTCAAGTACGGCGTCGAGCTTCGGAGTGCAGATCTGAAATGACGCCACCGGAAGCTCTGAGACCGGAGTGTCATCCTTGGCGAACGGCGCATTGCCAAGGCTCCAGTCAGTTTCCCGGCGTTCCAATTCGTCGTGGAGGGCAGCGCAGATTTTCTTATCGAACTCGCGGCGGCTATGACCAGTTATAAGCTGGACGTCGGTCTGGCCGGTTGTGATGATCAACAGAACGTTCATTCAGTTTTGCCGCTCGTACCGCCGCAGGCGTGTGTGATCGGCACGAAGTTTCGCGTGGAACGTATAGATCTGACCGCCTTCTGACGGGTAATCGCCGGCGTCCGGGTTCTTATGGCGATGCACATCAAGCCATTTTTCGAGCATCTCCGTGCGCTGAAAATGCCGCTGGAACCAACCGTCCAGATCGGGCTCGCGATCAAGCTTGGGGCCATTCTCCGTGCTGCTGAGTAGATGCAGCTCCAATGCCTGAATCCGAACCGTTCCCCACCCTAGCGGGCGGGCATAACCGAGCTTCGAACAATAACCATTGGAATGCTTTCCGCCGACAACCTTATGGAACTGATCGGGGCAGAACGCCAGCAGCGTCGCCGCCAGTTCGTGTGGGTCGAGATCGCGAAATCGCAAAGTGAAGCGGAAACGACGCCCGGGCTTGGACGCTTCCAGCACAAGAGTGCTTCGGTCGTTGAGGCGGTTCGATTCCGAATCGTCCTTCCACGGAGTAGCTGTGTAAGCCTCATCGCGGTCGAGGTAGAATTTGCGGCCGCTCAATTGGCCCGGTTCATCATAGCCAGCGGCATCGCCATAGGTAACGAGGCACGCCCGGTCCGACGGCCTGGATTTTGGATGGTATGGCTGCTTCAAGTAGAACTCAACCGCGCTCGGACGGGGCATTCCGAGCTCCTTGAGGAATGTTGGCGGAAGAAATCGTTCCTCGTCCTTCGCATTGCTTGGCAATGCTTCCAGAGCCGCGTTGATGGAAATACGGCCCATCAGTTGAGAGTAGTTTCCGCCGCCAATGCCCGCGCTTCCTTCGTTATCGCCGGTATAGCCGAACAATGTTCGAACCGCGGATAGTTGCACGGGCATTTCGCCTTTTTCCTGCGCGAGAGGAAAGAGCCCTTCGCGCTCGACCGTCCCGCCCTTGCGTCGAATCGTATCCTGGTACGCCCACCGGTAATAATAGTGCCAGCCAATCGACACGATCTGTTTCTGTTTCGTGTCCCATTCGACCCAGGTGAGATCGCCGGGCGAGAAAACGACGGTACCGGCTGCTTCTAGAATCCGCTGTCGCGCTTCATTGCCGGTTACCATGTTGGGGATGTCCGGGTGCCGTTCGCTGAAGTGACCGTGGGCGAGGTCAGTAAGGTGACGTAGCGTGTTCAGGTATCCTTCCTGCACAATTTGCCGAACCGCTACTCTCTCGATCGTTTTATCCGTCAGTCCTGCGAGCCGCGAATGAAGCTTCCTCCTGGAGTTGAGGTTCTCTCCGGCGCCAAGCCCGCCGTGGTAGGCCGCGCCGCCTGAGTTTGCAGGATCGAAGCGATAGCATTCGTTGCTCAACTGGTGTTTCTTGTCATACTTCAGGTTCGCGGGCAGCAATTCCAAAGCACTGGGAACACGTACGCTCACCCCTTTGCAGAGTTCACGCATTTCAACCCCGTCCGCAAACACGCGCGCCAAGCGAGGAACCAATTGTGGGTTCGGCTCGTTAGGGTAGAGGCTGTTTGGCCGGTACGAGTACGACCGTTCAGCTACTCGTTCCATTGGCGCGCCAAGCAATGCGCCGAGTTCGTGACGCAACATCCCCTTGAGAGAGTCGCCCGGAACGATCACTGGCCTGTCACCCCATGGAGCACGAAGGGAACAAAGAATCGATTTTGACTCAATGGTGCGACCTACACCGGGAATGCTGACGTTGACCACCCCATCTGCCGTAGCTCTGGTGAAACGAATCGGCCAGAGACTACCAGCATCGTCGTTATCCACAATCTTTTGCCGCTCCCATCCGACCAGCAAAGGCGTTAGGTTCTCCATTTCAAAGCGAATTTCACCTGAAAGGCGGCCGGCGGTGCTCGTTCCGTCATGCCATACCGGCTCCGCGGTGGAGAAGACGTCCGGGAGCGGAACAAAGCCGTATGGTTTCTTTCGCAGGCTGGGTCCGCACGGTTGCTGAGCCGCGCTTACCGGCCGACCTGACTGTTCTTTTGGGAGGCCCAGCTGCCGGGGTTGCGGGCCCGAAGTAACCGCTGTCTCCAAGTCAGTCGAGCCCGGGACCTCTTCAAGCCCCATGGCGGTTAACGCCGTGCGGACGCGTTCAATTCGTTCCAGCGAGTTCGCGCAGACGATAAACTCGCTGCCCTTAGCGCCGGTTTCCGGAACGTCGCGCACATCGAGATCGGTGCCAATTTGAGACTTGATCTTCCCCCAAGTCGACTTCTTTCCGTCCCTGAGGCGTACTCGGATTCTAAGTGCTCCGGCCATCATTTCTCTCCCTTGTTCAAGGTAAAGCCGACGGGCGTAACTCCTGAACGCCACTCACGCACGATCAGGCGACCTTCCGGCAACGGCAGATCGCCGAAACGCTTGGTGGTGCGACCGAGCAGCTTCACAGGGATCATGGATACATCTACCGATTCCCCGGCTGCTTGTGAGCCGATCTCCCGGATACGTACCCAGCGGACGCCGCTCGCGGTCCGTGCTACGCGCCATGATCCCCGCTCGTAGAAAAACGCTGCCTCGTCCACACGGAGCGTATTATTGTCCGGCCATTTCCATCCAAAGATCTCGGGTGGAGTGGTCACCGAGAAATCGATGGTAGGTTCGCACCACCAGGCGACGAGTTCTCCCGTGCCATCGGCTATCATCCGCCTCGCTTCGGATGCCGCCCGGCCCAACGCGAGGTCGGCAATGGAAAGCGTCCCATGCTCGACATTGATCAAGGTTGTTTCCTGAGATGACTCCTCGATCTCAGCTTCCGCCGGCTTCATTTGGCTTGCGAACACGAAGGAACCCGTCGTGGTTTTTCCAGTGTCAACCTGAGCTGGCGGCGACCAGTTTCGGGCTTTCGCTACATCGTCGGTTTTCCACTTGCCAGCCGTCCATCGACCCCACCCCGCCCCTCGCGTCTTGTGACCGCCGACAGGGAGGTGGCATAACGCCCCAAGCGCTATCAGCCTGTCAATGTCATTGATCAGAGGGCCCACGACGACCTCGTCAGCACCTTCAACGACAATGCGCACCGGAAAGGTTCCTTTCAAGACCCGGACGGCATCGCGCTTGGCACTACCATAGGAACCTGCTGAGAACTCGTCCTCAGCATGCATGTGCAGCCTGGCGGCCACCCAATCGTCAACCGCCCGCGCGTCGCAAATCAAGACTCGGCTGGAGCGCTTGACTGTGCCGAAGATCTCGCCGGCCGGGTCGTTCTTGCCCAAGTCGCCTTGCACATCATGTGGATCGGTGATCGATTTGCCCTGCGCTCGGGCCGCCCGCGAAAAGGTGTGCCGCAGAGGTCCCCTGACACTCGCACCGGGCAGAAGCGGACAGTTCTGCTCCATAAGGATGGCGCGGTCGGTCGGCAATTCGACATTCGGGGGCGGAGCATCCTCTGCCCAGGAAGGGCGAGCCCAGATGCCGGAGCCGAGAGTCTGCCCACGTAGATCCGCGCTGTGCGGACCGACAGACAGCATGTCCAATCCCCATGGCGATTCCTCGGCACCGTTTGGGCGGTATTCTCCGAAGCTGATCTGAACTTCCAGAGTTCGGAAACGCCAGGAGCGGGTGGGTTCGACAAGCGGAATCTCCCGCAGGGCTTGGGGAAGCGTGCTCCGCCCCGAGGTTACCCAAGTTTCGTATGCCTGATCATCGATACGGTATGCGCGCAAATTCTCAATGTGGCACCATCCCAGACCTCTGGCGACATCGCCACCCAGCCAGCAGCGCCCTTTTGCCCAATGTGTGGCGAGGACGTATCCAAGTATTCCTTCGGCTTCACCTGCCTCCTCGCGCGCCCACGACCAATCTACGCGAAATACGAGAGGCCAGCGCGTACCAGCCGGCACGACTTACCGGGAATAGAGAACGCCGGATGCACGCGCACCAGTCTTCTGAAGAATGCCGACTCCGGCTCTGAGATTGGGGCAATCTCCTTTTTTCCAATCAGGAACTGCACTGCTGAACTCCCATGCCGAGCGCTGAAAGGCGGTCCCCCGACCCGGGTCTTCGGAGACGGAACGCGGCAACGGATCGAAGAACCGGCGCGCCATGGCAACCGCGGCGCCTTTCAGACCGCGGCCGCTCAGAACCGGCTTGCCGTCAACCATCGTGAACGGTCTGTCGGACGTGCTTTCTTGGTCCAGACCCGCGACCGACAGCGCGCTGTCCTGTACCAATGTCGCCGTGAACAATGATAGGCGGGTCGTCATGCTGTCTTCTCGCGCATCCTGGCCCTGAGCCACCGCACAAACATGCGAGCATACTCGGCCTGCTGATTCGGAAGTCTTTGGATTTCGCCGAGCACGGCGCGAGCGTCTCCATCGCGCCAGGAGCGTTTGCCGGCCGTGGTGGGGTTCATACGTGAATTCAGAGCGTCGCTAACGCCTCGATCCAAATCCGATGCAAGGTCGAGCCATTGCGAAAGGCTCGGACGCGATGTACCAGCATCAGCCAGTTGAGTGTGTTGGTCGAACCAGCGGCGGGTGGTAGCTGCGGTCACCTCGCTGGCTTCATCGGCGGAAGAGTGTAGTTCTTGCAGGGGGGCCGGGAACGCGTCACCCTTGATACCAGGAAGAACGGTGTCGAGCCGGAACCGGCCAAATCCTTCATGAGTTCGCTCACCTAACCAGCGTCCATTCGCTGCGGCAGACGTCAGATCGCGGATTCCAGCACCCTCTACCCGAAAAACAGATCCTCTGCGGACTGCGGTCGCGGGCTGCCTCCACAGGCGAGCGGTGCCGTTGAATCCGTATACCGGTGTGTGGTCCTGAGTCACCGGAGTTGCTTGTGTGTCGTTCGGCCAGCCTGGAATGAGCGCCATTCTCGAATCATCAAGAGCGGTCAGCCAGCGGAGGCGCTCATCTCGGACCAAAAGGTCAGAGGTCAGAGTCAGGTAGGCAGCTTGGCCTGCCTCTATGGAAGAACCGGCGCCAGAATTAGAAAAATCAACCCATTCCGCGCGGACGACTTCGACCGGTGCGCCACCACGACCAATTCGGAGCCAGCGGCGGCCTTCCAGTACCGGGCGGAGTGCGTCTCCCAGAGTTGCCATCTCTGTAGCGTCTCCCTGAATCTCCGCAAGGAACAGCGTACCTTCTGCGATTTGCTCAATCGCGAACAGTGACGGATCCGGCTGAGCGGGATCGGGACGCCCGTTTCGAAGCCGAACCCGAATAAACGGACGATAAGCTGTCCACGAAGAACGGGGTCCGAGGCGGCACACAAATAAATCCGTCTCGGGGCGTTTGAGCTTCGGCGCTTGCTGGTCGTCCTTGTTTTCCGCCAGCCATTGATCGACCCGCCGTGGAGGCGAGTCAGGGAGGGCCCACCAAGGGGTCTCGCCAGACGTGCCCAAAGGCTTTTCGCTGCGGAGGGACAGTGGGGCCGGGCTGACGTCCACGGCCGCAAGATCTGTCGGTTGTTTCGGAAGCGGCAACGCATCGCTCACCGATATCCGGCCTGAAACCAACTTTGTAGCAGCATCCTGTTCGTTGTCGGCCCATAGCCACTCCGCAAGAGCGCCGAGCAGGCTTCGACCAGGAATGAAAGGAAGAGCCGGGATCAGGTTCGTTGGAGTTGCAGTGGCAGTGATGGAAATTGGGTCGATGTTCTGAAGAAGTAGCAAGAGCCGTGAGGTCGCGCGCCCGACCGGGCGCGGATTCAACTTCGTTTCAGCAAGAGTGAGCTTGACCCTGCCTTCGCCCGCCGCTCTTCCCCGACCGATTGCATCCACTTCAGCGATCAGGCGATCCAGGAGCGGAACGTCACCAGCTGAAAGCTCGACAGAACCTTCGAAGAGGGTTCCCTTCGGTACGAACTCGATAGCCCTAAGCGTGTCGTCTTTCGGGGCGCGGTTCTCGAAGGAATCTCGTGCCGCCGATCGCCATACTCGACAGCCAGGGTCCTGGGCCACGTAGAGAGATGTCAAAATGAAGCGCTGACGTTGACCACCCGCCTTCCCGAACAACATTTCGCTCGAATCGTGACGCAATCGCCGGGCCGCGTCGCGCAACACACCTTCCAAGTGAGAAGCCCAGATCACAGGCCGTTCTTCCCGGTCCCTAGCAACGAGCGCATCCACGCCTGCCGCCCCGGAACCTGAGCCGGGATGAGCATCTTCGACCAGTTCAGCGGTAAGCTTGCAGCGTACCCATTTCCCGGAACCATTTGCTGGTGGACTGGCTTCTCTAGCTGGGCGCTCTTCGTCTTTCTCTACGCGAGCATGCTGGCCTCTAAGCTTCGACATTGGCGCTTTCCTTTTCCCTGTCGAATCGTCCAAGCCGGGCAATTTCGAACACTTCCACCAGATCGAGGACTGAAGTTAAATATGGCCTCCCGCCACCGCTGCGACTCCAGACCTCCGAAATTCCCGCATCCTTGAGGGCCTCTCGGGCCTTCTTCGACATTTCTGTGAAGGCAAGCTCCGAAAGCGCCGTACCCCGGTGAAGTTGATCCACCAAATACCGGAGCTGCGACCGAGGCGCTTCCGCAAGACTGCCGGTCGCCAGGAGTAGGCCCTCGACAGAGGACAAGGCATCGCCCAACACGCGTAGCGGTCGCAGGGATAGAACGCGCCTATTGTCCCCGGATCCACAAACCCAGTTCCGCCGGCGAGTCTCCGCCGGATCATCGACCCATGCTGTTGTGTACACGGCCCAATCCGCCACAGATCCCCGTCCTTCCTCCATAAAGCCTCGAAAGCGACGTTTGGCGGATGCTGCCAGATTCTCGGCAACCTCATGTAGGCGGTGGAACGGTACAGTGGGTTTGGAAAAAACCACTCCGATACCCAACGTCAGGTGGAACTTCGTGCCTCGGTCAGTCTGGAGGCGCTCCAACTCCCTGCAAAGGTCGACAACGAACGGGAGTGCTGAAGCTGCACGGCAAACCACCAGCACGTCATCGCCTCCCAACATGAGAAGCAGGAGGGGTGCCGTTCCGGCTCCTTCGCACACCCGGTTAATAGCGAAATGTAACGCGCGGCGGAGCAGAACCCGGTTCCGGTGGAAGAATGCAGCTCTCGATGCTTCGTCCGATCCGGCCGCTCCACCCACGCCATTACCGTCGGCGTGAATGACGGCAAGATAGCCGTTGCCCGCAAGCTGGTCGAAGCCTGATAGACGTCTTAATTTCCCCAGTTGCGTGTATCTGGTCAACGAGCTTGCCAGATCAGAGGCTTGCCCATTCTCTGCTCGCCCCGCAGCTTCGTGCCGGCGCGATACTTCAATCGCGACCTCGGCATGTTCGTTACCCTGCCGAATCGAATTCGAAGCAAGACCTTTGCCCATCCATTCGCATCGCGAAAAAACCGGCAGTTCGGTTGAAAGTTCCGCGTTCGCCTTTTCCCACGTGGTCCAGTCTATTAATACACGAAAGCGAAGATCTGGAAGTTTGCGAACGAGGAGGTCCGAGGCTGCCGCCGCAAAAGCTTCGGCGCCGATCGAGAACACGGCTTCGAAGTGCCCTCCGTCGCGCGACAAGATCCCCGCTCTCGCATCCGCAGATGGGTCGTCATATTCCTTCAAAGGATCCTCTGAATCCATTGCCGGGTAGTCGACGCTGACGGATGCCAGAGACCACCTTACTGCCTGACGGGCCAGATTGGGCAGATCAACCCGGAGGACTTCACCCAATAGTGCGTTGGCGCCGACCATGGCGCGGAGCCGTGGGACAGAGAAAAGCCAACTCTGCACACGCTGAAACTCGATATGCACCTTGTTCATGCAAGCAAGACCTTTGCCAATTCGAATCGGTCATGATTCAACGAACGCCGCAGCGTAGCCTTCAGAGAATCATATACGTATATTGGCGCTTTAGCTTAAGTTTATCTCTCCGATAAAGATCGCACCAGTGCTTAGAAACTGCCTTGGCTCAGTGATGACGCGCCCCAGGGAATGGAAAACAGAGTGCATCGGCATACTCGATAATTGCGACCACTTAACCAGAATGGAGACCACCAGCACGCCGCCCGACTTCAAAGCTGGGCCAAGCGCACGACGCCTTTTGCTCAAGTTGTTGGGCGTGCAATCACGGGGCTCGCCAACTCCAGCACTCGATCAGGCGCAACAACATTCTCCTGCGCCCACCGCAGCACTTCCTCTTCCTGAGTCAGGAGAATAACCTGGCGCCTGCGGCTAATCGACGCAATCGTTTCAAGCAGCGAACGTTTTCGCGCGCGATCAGACTGTACCAGCACGTCGTCCAGAATGAGCGGACACGTTTCGCCGGTCGTCGCGAGACGCTCTGCCAGCACTACTCGTAGCAGCAGGTAGATCTGCTCTGCTGTGCCGTGTGAGAGCTGGCGAGCGTCACGCCACTCGTTATCGGGTCCCAACACCTGCACGGAGAGATCGCTGGGATCCACCCGCGCGTCGGTGTAACGGCCTTGGGTTACGTTGGAAAGCCACCGCCGCAAACCTGCTGCCAACAGTGGTGCGATATCCCGATGCACACGCTCCTCTGCCTTACCAAGAAATTCGAGCGTGAGGGCGAGCGTTCGGCTCAGGCGCGTCACGCGCTCGAACTCCTGTTTAGCGGAGTCCAGCGCCTCTTCTGCTTCCGGAACGTTTGGAACCTCACGCGCCCGCTCCCGCGCCAGAGTCTCGGCTCCTGTGGCCTTGTGTGCAGAATCGTGTGCGAGCGTCTCGGCTGCACGGACTTCCTGGTCAAGGTCCACATCAACAGCAATCTCGGAAATTGGCGCGAATTCGGCGGCTAGTTCCACCGCTTGGCGCTCGTGGTTGGAAGTCTGGGTCTCAAGATCCTCCAGAGTCCCACCGTCCAGAAGCGCATTCAGTTCCGCATACTCCCGAGTCGCCTCATCGAACTTGATTAATGTCGCCTTTCGCTCTGTCTGCCAGCGCCCAAGCACCTCGCTCGCGGTGTCCGGGTCGTGTGCCTCTAAGCCACAAGGCGCTAGAACAGCCAGAATCCTCTGCTCGGCGCTCGAGCGCCGCTCCTGAGCGTCGCATACCGCCCGTTCTGCGGACTCGCGATCTGATAATCGTTGCGCAAGAGATTGTCGGGTGCCGGCGCGAGCCCACTGGTCGGCGCGAGACTGGCACGCTCGTTCATACTCCTGAAATGCGGGGGCCAAGTCGGTCGTCCCAACGATCCCCGCGTCTCTGAGAGCGGCAGCCACCGCGTTGCCAGCCTGAGCGACCTCAGACCCCAATTCTTCGCGGCTATTCAACCAGTCGGCCTCCATTTGCCGATGGCGCTCGGCAAGAACGAGTCCATCCGCGAGCTTTCGCAGTGTATTACCGTCGGCCGGAAGAGCCAGTTCAATGATTTGCGCACGGGCTGTATTCACCTCCTGTTGCGCATCTTTCGCCGCGTTACGCTGCAAGAGAACTCGCGCTTCTACGTCACGAAGGGCCTCAACCACGCGGGAACGGCCTGCCTCTCCAGACCGAAACACCAGCCAGACGAAGGCGGCGACGCCCGAGAGGACGAGTGCCGCGCCGATCCACGGATTCCAGAACGCTCCGAGGCCAACACCACCGAGCACGCCCGCGATGGCGAGGCCAGCTATCAGAGGCCGGTGCGACCGCGAAGTCCGTGTCCCTTCAAGCTGATCTCGTAACTCACGATACTTGGCTTCGAGCCCGGAATCGACAGTCGGGACAGCCGTTTCGATAATCCTCGCCAACTCCCTCAATTGGTCAGCAGTGAGCCCCTTGGCGTCAACCAAATGAATACCTGAGGGCCGGTGCGTTTCGTGAAGCTGCAGCGCCTGGACGGCTCGGTCATGCGCCCTGATCGCCGTGACCACTTCGGCCCGCGGCACCCGGTCGCCTGAAGGTATCGAGGGCAAGTCCTCAATCTCCGCACGAATGTCAGCCGAGGACTTTCCCGTCAGCACCGGAACCTCGGGCCTGCTTCGCCAAAATCCCAGAGCGGCCGCAACTTCTGCGGCCAATGCCTCGTCGTCGCACAATAGTGCCGGCTGGCCTCCAGGGTAAGTTGCGGCTAACGCTTGTGCCCTGTTTAACCTTGCGCGCCACGATCCGGCTTCCTTGCGTGCGCGCGACGCGCGAAGCATTCGCAGCCTCCGCTCTTCTTCGTCAGCCTTCCTCCTCAGATCGAGCGCCTGCGATTCTACGGCAAGCCACTCTGCATGCTTCCTTCGCGCAGTCGCGAGCGCTTCGTTTGCCGCCTCCACACGAACTTTTGCACGTTGAAGCGGTTTGGTGCTGTTTGCTCGATCAAGACCCACTTGTTCACTCTGAAATTTCTCTATGCGTGCAATTGCATCTGCCGCGGTGGCATCCCTCGCGGCGGAAGCCGCTGCGCGCTGCAGCTCGCCTTGCAAAGACTCGGCGCCGTCTACGATGCCCTGAACCTCTGCTTGCCGCACGCATGCCACCGACAGGAATGACTGACGATTAAGGCCGAGCCACTTCGCCGCGTCAGGCGTGCCCTCGTTGAGGATTTCGGAAGATACATCTCGACCAAGATCGGCGTCTCTGGCCGAGCAATATGCCAGGTCTGATAGATTCTGGCGCAACTCGACGCGCCTCCCATCGTCGAGCCTTATGATCGCGCGAACCTCCCAATCACCGCCGCTCCACGGTCGGCGGCGCTCCGCGAAGTCGCGGTCCTTCGCCAACTGCCCTTTCCCACGTCGCATCCCGCAAAGCGCAGAGTAAATGGCAGCATGCCAGCTCGACTTCCCGGCTTCGTTGGGTCCGTAAACGACGGTAAGCTGAGGAGCGAATTCCAAGGTCTCACCGGTGAGTGGCCCGAACGCTACTGAGGTTACTGATTCAATGCGCACGTCAGAGGACCTCAAGATCGGAGCGCCCGTCGAGAGCACGAAGCCCGGCGAAGATGATACGTTGGCGTTCTTCGGGAGGGAGTGCGCTCAATTGGACATCACGGACAAATTGCCCGCGCACGGTGGGCTCCTTCGCAATACCCAACAAATCGTACGCCACACTCACAGAGTTGAGGCGGACGACTGGCGGGGAGTCTAGAGTGGGAGCGAGGTCCTCGAAGTCAGCGGCACGAAGGTCGACGTCCGGAGCCACTTCTCCGGTGAGCGTAACGCGTGCATAGCCATTGCGGCCTCGAAGTGCTTCTGTGACGCGCCCACGGACTTCCTGCTTGTTCGAGCATCCGCTAACATCGATTGCGAAGTCGCAAACCGTGGTAACCGCTACAGAATGACGTTCTGTCCTTATGCGCCCGTCCTCGCCAACAAATGCAATGACAACGCCACGCGGGCCAGACTCACCGAAAGTGAGGGGCTCTGGATTGCCTGGATAAGTGAAACGCGCCTCGTCTCGCGGTGCATGGTAGTGACCCAACATTGCGAAGTGCAGTCCCGACGCTTCGATCTCTTCGGCTCGGAACGGGGCGTGAGGTTGTTTGCCGGATTCCTCGGTGTAGGCGGAACCTAGCTCCGACCCATGAAATAGAGCGAGATGAACGCCGGATCGGTCGACCCTGAAGTCTTCCAGAAAATCCGGAGTGCCCGCGGGTGCCCGATGAGCACCGCCCCAAAGTGTAAGGCCATCGGCGATCGTCACTGGAAGAAGCCGATGATCCTCAAACACGTGGACGTTCGAACTCCAGCGAATACGGCGATACAAACTCTCGGGGCCGAACCAGTCATGATTACCCGGTGCAATGAAGATTGGGATGGGATGCGCCAGTTCGAATTGCACGCGAAGAAACTGACCGGTATCGGGCGATACGCGCTCGTGCTCGAACAAGTCGCCGCCGCAACAGATGACATCAACACGCTGGTCGATGCCGAGTTGTATGCAGCGGGCCAGCGTGTCGCGCAGGGCCTGCCGTCGATGGCGAGCCACGTCGAGCCCTGCCCACGCAAAGGGCGAATCAAGATGTACGTCAGAAACGAGGAGTATCCGCATCATCTGTTCCTGTGTCGTCGAAAAGCGGTCAGTACGCCCGCAGCGCAAACTAGCGTGTCGCCGTGAGCGGCAACGTCGGCAATGCTTTTCGAGAATTCGACTGCCCACAACAACCGGCCGTCGGCGTCCATCACTTGAACCTCGTTCCCTCGCCACAGCACGACGTCATCGCCGAGCATAGTCAAGGCACGTGGCCAGTCGAGCGCTTCAGCTGCGTTGACGATTCTGTTCTCTTTGAAGAACAGTAGAGTATCGCTATACCACGCCGCCCCAACAGTACCGTCAGGGCGAAGCGCCGCGCGGACAGGCCCATCGCCGAGCACACGCGCTTCGCGCAAGCTGCCATTTTCGTTGAAGATGTAGAGTCGCCCCTGAGAGGATCCAACGACAACACCTGCGGCATTAGCCGCGATGAAGCTGGCAGTTGGCCCTAAGCCTTGAATCTCTATGCTTACTGTGATTCCGGCGGTTCCCGCTCCTCCCGCGGCCGCCGGACCCGCGAGGATTCTTTCGTAGGCCCCTTGGATGAGTCGGAACCTGTCTGTTGCAGCGTTATCGCCAGGATTACGATCGGGGTGAGTCGCAACGGCCAAACGCCGGTAGGCCGACTTCACCTGATCCCGTGATGCATTGAGCGGAAGTCCGAGAACTGAGTAAGGCTCCTCGTTTCCTCGACCGCCATGGAGCGGAATTGTAAATTCCCAACGTGTTTGTCGCTCATTTGGTATTGCCGCGTGCCAAAGAGTCTTGCCGTTCGGCGCGACGGCATAGACGTGCCCCATGCTCGCCAAGACTGCGAACGATTGCTGCGACGCCACATAGTACGGACACGGTCGAAAGTATGCGTTCTCGTCGTAATCCCGGGAACCGGGTGTTTCCCAGGTCCAGCGCTGCCTTCCATCAAATCCGAATCCGTAGAGGAGACCGTTTCGGCAACCGACGTACCAAAGATCCGGCCCCAGGGCGATTTCTGATGTGGCGTCCGGCACGGCCGACTCGGCTGATACATGTCCTTCGGCGTCGATGAATTTGAGCAGCGTCGGTCCCTTTCCAATTGCTGCCGTGCGGCGGATACCGATACCTCGACCGTCCGGAGCGAACCGCGTGTCGCCCAGTAGAGGCAAGTCGTCGATCCGACGGACGATTGAACCATTCACGAGATCAATGTCAACGAGCGTCGATGAATCCTTCGCCGTCAAGAGGCACCGGGCGACGTTTCCTATCAGCGCGAGGTCTTTGATCGGCGGCTTGAGACGGGTCTGGAAGATCGGCTCGAACAGAGTCGATCCTCGACGGATGGAATAAGCCGCCACTTCAGGCTTACCCGCTTTCGACGGGACTTTGCCGGCGGTCTTGCTTTCGCAGCGTGCCAGCCGCTTCCTCAACGATTCTTCGACGCTGGCCGGCATTCCGCGAGTCAGCGCTTCGCGAATCACCGCGGTCGCCGTAGTGTAGTCCTTCTTCCGTTCGAGCTGCATTGACAAGCGACTAGCGGTATCCGGATCGTCACTGCCCTCGTCGAACGCACCCTGCCACAGAATTACAGCTTCATCAACGCGGCCGGCGCGCTCCAGGATGTGGCCGAGATCGCCGACTGCCGCCCAACGTCCGCGTTTGTCACCATCACTTGCAGCTGTATCGACGACCCATCGCGCAACCGCTTCCGCAAAGACGGAGGCACCCTCTCGATCGGCGCGTCGAGCGTGTGCCAGCACAAACTCTCGCTCGACGTGGTGCTTCATTGCCCCAGCCATAAGCCCTACAGCGCGTTTGAACGCATCGAGATCTCGGCGGTCCGACATTATGCGCATGTAGTCGGACCAGATTGCGGGAATATCGGTCTTACGCTCGATCGCCTCCTCAAAAACGCGGAGGGCCTCGTCTGCGCGGTCTTGATCGACCAGGAAGGCACCGTACCGTCCGAGCCCAAAGGCGACCCCATCTGGCTCGCTATGTTTGTAAGCGTCAACGCCTTCTTTAAAGAGCTTTTCGGCACGTGCAACATCGGTCGCCTGCCAGGCTGCCTGGGCGTCTGCGATGATGTCAAACGGGCGTTTTTCGCTTAGGGGAAATCTGACCTGACGCTCAGGCTCTCGAAGAGGCGTCGACTGGGTCCTCCGCTCCTCAGATTGTGGCGTTTCGAGACTTAACTTCCGGGGAAACAACCAATCAAGCAGGCTCAAGGATCATGCCTTTGTACTGCAAGAATGGAAAACAATCTCGTTCCGGTCGCCAAATCCGCCCAAGTTTTCTCGACGGGAGGCACCAGCCCACCGCATTCGATGCAGTTGGACGCGGTTCGGCGATGATCTGGATGGGCGCCTGGATACAGGACACCGAGCGCTGGCCAGTCAGCCCACCGAGCGGATCTTCCGTAAGACTGCCTTCCAGAGGTTGGTACCTTGAGCGTGGCGCACGAGACCGTGGCAACGACAACGCAGCCAACGAAATGTTTCCGGCTATTCATCAGACTACTCGCACCGATTCCGAGCGCAGGGTTAAGCCACCCATATTGCTGAGCAGGCCGTACACGACTTGGCCCCGACGTGCTGCATGGACCTGCCACCGCAGGTCGGGGAGTGGGCCGAAATCGGAGACCTCCCACCACGATTGGTTCTCCTGGGCGCTCTGCGAGGAGTTGGAGGGGTCATCGAACACTCGGTGTAGGACTGACGTTGTTGGGACGCGCATATTCTTGCGCACGCGGCACTCGAAATTGCGCGCGCGATCATTGTGGATAATCGTCTGCACGCGCAGGCTTGGCGCGCTCCCGTCCTTTTTGCTGGCGACCTCCGCAGTCAAAAAGGTCGCCGGCCCGGGCCACGAGCGAATCGCCGCGAAGCTGGCGGCGTAGAGGCTCGCACCCGGCGCGACCTCAGTTGTGACGCGCTCGATTGCATCAAACGTCAGTTCGTCGTCGGCAGCGGCGCGCAATGCCGGAGCGAACAGCGGTTCCCAGAACGCGAGAAGTCCAGCGACGTGGTCCACGGCGGATTCCACTGGATCCTTACGCTTGGCATTCTGGCCTGGTGTACGTCGGAATCCGTCGAGAACGAGTTGACGTGGCGGGTACAAGAGCAGATGCGCGAGTTCGTGCCAAGCCGTGAAGTATGCTCGCATTTTTCGTGGCCCACGAGCATCGATGATGGCGAGGTAGTCTCTACCACCTTTGCCCGGCTTTGGGTTATCAATGAGGAGCCCTTCGGTGTCATTCTTGAGAAACTCCAAACGCAAGAGTCGGCGGAAATGAGTCATCACGTGACCGTACGCGCTTGCAAGGCGTTCAATGTCATCGTCGCTGTGCAGGAACTCGAGTTTGACGCTGAGCCGGTCCGCGACTAGCATCCGGAGTTCTACAATCGTATCCACGCTCCATTCCGAAAGCATTTGGCGGACGGCGGCGATGGCGTGATCGCACAGCTCTCTCAAGCAATCACCGTGGTCCGGGATTCGGAGGTTGCGGGCAAGCTGCCGTAGCTTGGGATGGCGAGAGAGGTCAATCATTTTCAAATAGCCTGGTGTAGAGGTCGACCCAATCTTGCTTGGTGTACTCTTTCGGCGTTTCCGTGCCCTTTGGAGTGCGGCGCTCGAGCACCAGTTGTCGGGCTTGGAGCAGGGCACGCGTTTCTCCGTACAACCAGCCCTTCTCCTCGGCGGCGTCCGAGAGGGCGGAAGGAAATTCGACCGGAGGCCGAGGTCGGGGGTCTGATTGCACTCCGCGCGCCAGATAGTCCATTGATGTGCCCAGTTCATCGGCAATGCGCAGCAACTTGCCGTAACTGATATTCCGCTTTCCGTTTTCTACTTCGCTGAGGAACGTGATGCTCAGCCCTGCGCGCTCCGCCAGTTGTTTTTGCGTCCATCCCCGTTCTTCGCGCAAGTCGGCAATACGCTTCCCCATGCCAACGGCATCTTCTAGTTGAGGTTGACTCATTAAATTATCATGTATATAGTTATACTATAGTTTATGTAAACTGGAGAGACATGTGCAACGATCCCGTATATATGATAGCCTATCTTGGTAGTAGCGTCAATCCATTCGGCAGCGAGGAGACGCCTGACAGAGAGTTACTCGCCGTTGTTGTGCGCGGTCGCCCCGGAGAACGCAAGGCGGCAGGTAAAGAACTATGACTGTAAAGGTTGTCTGGACTTTCCGTGATTGTGTCCAAGCGGTGGCCGCATTGCCGGTTCAAGGGCCTCTCCCGTGCCGCATTGTACTGGTTCGGCGGGAACGCATTGCGCATTCGTTACGCCGCGATCTCATCCGCAACGGATTCGGCAACGTGCTCGCCGGGACTCGGTTCGTGCCACTGTCTGCGGCTGCCGCAGAGGTAATTCGCAACGCCGGCACCAAGTTTAGATCGGGCGAAGAGGATCTTCGCGCGGCCCGTCTTTCGGGACTCTTCCGCTCTCAGATGCAACTGCGGCATTTCTCGCGCGACCTCCTGTGCTCGAAGCCAGGTTGGGAGGAGGCGTTCGCGCGGACCATCTCGGATCTTGAAGGAGCGGGACTTCGTCCAGAGGAGCTCGACGTCTCCGGTCAGTCGGCACGCCTGCAAGATGTAGCGGCGATCTGGCGCGCCGTCGACCAGTCCGCAGGTCGTTCGTGGACGGTCCAACGAACTTACGTCGAAGCGGCCAATGCGCTCGATGTCGGGCCGGAGGCCTGGCCTTTCCAGGGCACGGCACTTGCATTCGTCGGGGGAGAGATCACTACGGCAGAGGCCCGCTTTTTCCGAGCAGTCCCAGAACTGACGATCGGGTTGCTCGCAGCGCGTCCGGCGCGCGAGCGCTATCTAAATCGCATGGAGGCGCTTCTCGGCAAACATGCTGGTGACGTTCTCCGGTCGGCTGCGGGCCCGAGAGTTGCCGAAACCGAGCGTGATTTGGTCGCTTCGTACCTGTTTGAGCCGCCCATCGTCCTTGCCGATCCGGATCGTCCGCGGAGTACCGGGCCTGATGGCACTGTCGAGATCGAGGAACACTCTGGCGTTGATGCCGAGATCGAAGCGACCGCCGATTGGGTTGCGCGTCAGATAGCTGGGGGAATAGCGCTGGAAGAAGTTGCCGTGCTAGTTCCTGCGCTCGATCCACTTTCAGGCTTTGTCGCCAACCGCCTCGCGCGGGTCCCTTGGCATGACGGCTCTTTGCCGGTGCACATCGCGGGCGGATTACCGCTAGCGGATTTTTCTGCCGGTGCGCGGGCTTTGGCTGTTGTGCGTGCGTTGCGAGGACATCTCGCAGCGGGATCCCTTGCCGACGTTCTCCCTGCCCTGCGCAGTTCAGCGGCTGATGGTCGGCGCCTGTCACGTGGCGCAGCGATGGACTTGGCGTGGTCGCTCGGCACAGTGGGCGGGAATCCCGCACGGCGAGAAGGGGCCTTGGACTGGGCGGATCGTGTGGCGGATCGGGAGGCCGATCTCTCGGAACAGCTCGCTCGTGCCCAGACAATCGAGAATGAATCGCCTGAGGCAGGACTGGCACGGAGAGCCATCGACATCGAACGATTATTGGCGGACCTCCAGGCAATCCGTCCGGCACTCGGCGCACTGGTGGGCTTGGCGCGACTCGCGGTTGAGGGCGCGAATCTAACCACCTTGTGGCCTCGACTCTTTAATTTTTTCGATGAGTGGCTGCTCCAGCCCGGCGACGGCCCGGGCGTTCACGTCATACTCAACGAGCGCCTGGACAGAATGGCGTCAGACGAGCAGTGTGGAACACTCGCTGGCGAGGACGCCCTGCGTATCGTCGAAGAGGTAATGACATCAGCTCGAGTGCCTGTCGGACATTTTGGCGATCCTTCGGTTTATCTGGGGACCGTGCGCGAAGCCATTGGCCTCCGATTCCGCGCGGTCCGCATCATTGGGCTTGCAGAAGGACACCTTCCTTCGATGCCGCCGGAGGACCCCGTCATCCCCGACGCTTTGCGCGAAAGTGTTCGATTCCCACAGACGGAGACGGAAGCCCTCTTGCCCACCGCAATCGATCGCAGCTTGAATGATCTGCACGCGCTCGACCTGGTCGTCCGTGACGTGGGATCTCACATCGCGCTCTCCGCAGCCCGACTAGGTGTAGATCGCTCCGAGCGCGAGCCGTCGTCGGTAATTCTGGAAGCTGCGGCGGCCCTGGGTCGGCCTAATCGCTCCACCGGTGAAGCGGGTGCGACAATCCCGGATGCGGTGGCGCTTCGGCGAGACAGTTTTGTACCGGCACGCCAGGCTGCAGCCAACTTTCGTCGCGAGACGCCGCTCGGCGAAGCGGCATGGCAAGACTGTGTTTCACAAAAAGTGATCGGTGTGCCGCCGCACTGGCATGGTGTCGAGACACTTGACCTCGGCCGCTTGCGGGATTTGACTGCAGTCGGCCCAGCTGGCCCATTGGACGGAATATTCGGTACCGCATCTGCGCAGATTCAAGTTCATGGACTCACGAGTGACCTGCCGATATCTCCCTCGACGTTGGAGACATTGCTTCGTTGTCCGCACGCATTCCTCCTCGGGAATCTGCTCGGATTCGAGGAGCCCGTGGCACCACCGACACAAAGGGAGATCGGTCCCCCCGCATACGGCCAGTTATTACATGCCGTGGCCAGCGAATTCTACAATCGAAACGGCAGTTCATTCTGCATTCGTGAGCGTACGCTCGCCGACTGGGTCTCTCTCGCTGAAGAGATCGCAGACCGCTCCTTCCAGACCTTTTTGAACGAGTATCCGCTTGTAGGGGAAGCGGTTCGCGTGCAACAACGAGAGCGCCTGCGGCGCGACATTTGTGAACTGATCGCATACGATTGGGAGACATCCCATGGGCGACGTTTCGTATTTGCTGAGCGCGCATTCGGTCGCCCTTTCCCGGTCGAGTTGCCTCTCGGCGAACACTCGCTGTTCGTGCGCGGCCGTATCGACCGGATTGATGTCGAGGGGCTCACGACGTTGGTACGGGACCTGAAAACGGGGCGAGCACACCCACGCATCGGGAAGGCCAAAGATCCTGACCCCAGGCTTGATGTTCAAATCGCCATCTACGGCCTGGTTGCTCAGACTCTCGCAGACGAGTGGAAGATCCCGAAACGAGTGGCCGTAGCCTATGCCTATATTGGGCGGAGCGGTGCGGTCGAGCGGGTGTATGAGGAGGACTTCCACACGGTGCTGGAGCCGGCGGCCCGACATTGGCTAGCCATTGCTGCCGGACTGCTTGCCGGACAACAGTTCCCTCGCACTCCTAGTGCCGATGACTGCATTTATTGCTGCTTCCGCCCAGTATGCGGCGAGACGGGCTACTCTCGCGCCGCTGCCTTGCTGGCTGGTGCCGAAGGAGTACTTGCGGATTTTGGAGCTCTCAAGGGCCTAGATCCTAGACAAGGTGGACTGTCTAATGCGACGGATTCGTAAGCTCGCTCCCGACCAAGTGCAGCGAGATGCTGCCGTCGCGGAACACCATCGGAACGTGCTCGTCGATGCCGGAGCGGGGACCGGCAAGACGACGATTCTTGTAGATCGCCTAGTTGAGATGTTGGCGCCCTTGGGTACCCAGCGCGCCGTCCCGATCAGTCGAATTGCTGCAATAACCTTTACGCGGAAGGCGGCGGGCGACCTTCGACTACGCATCCGAGAGCGCTTACTCAATGAACTGGCAGATGTGCGTCCGGGCTCCCAACGAGAGGCTCAGCTCCGTGATGCACTAGCCGGACTTGACACGGCGTATGTGGGTACCATACATAGCTTTGCCGACCGTTTGTTGCGTTTACGGCCGGTTGAGGCGGATCTCAGCCCTTCCTACGAAATCGCTGAAGATCAAGGACCGCTGGTCCGCGAGACGCTTCAGGTATTGCTCCAAGCCGTCGAAAGCGGAACCCTGGTTGCGGAGCTCATCGGAGCGAGCTCAGCGGCCCGGGCCGATGAGGTTACCCGGACGATCCTCGATGCGCTTGCCGCTGGCCTGCAAGTGGAGTCTCGTGAGACAGAGTGGAAAGTCTATTACGGCCTTGACGCCCTCGTCGAGGGATTCATCCGTCAGCGGGACATCCCGCCGCCGGACGTCCCGGCGTTACCCTTCGATTTCACGGCGTTTGGTGTTGCTGCTGATGATTTCATACAGCTAGCCAGTTCAGTACGCGGGGAATCCCCCGGCGCAGACTGGATCGTTAAGACAGCCACCTTTCTCAGACGTCTGAAAGGTCGCGACGATCCCGTTGCGATCTATCGCGAAGTCAAACACCAACTTGACCGAGCGCCGCGCAATCCAGTTACGAAGCGAGACACCTTTGCCGGAGATGCTGCTGCCTGGCGGGTCTGGAAGACCATTATTGGTGAGGACAATCAGCGGCCCCGTGCCCTGTGGGATGACCTATGTGCGCCACTCGACCGCTGGATGGCGATGCGTCTGGTACGGCTTTGTCCGATCGTCGTCACACTCTACGAGGTAGTCAAATCACGACGCCGACTGCTCGATCAGCTGGACTTACTGAAGAAATTGCGCGACCTCCTTGTCACGGATCGCGGAGTCCGTGGTGATTTCCAACAGATGTTTGATCACATCCTTGTCGACGAGTTTCAGGATACAGATCCACTGCAGGCCGAAATCGTGCTGTTCCTTTGCGAAAACGAAGCCGTCGCAGATTGCTGGGATGAGATTGTCCTCCGCAACGGTAAGCTGACGCTCGTCGGAGACCCTAAGCAGTCCATTTACAGGTTCCGCCGCGCTGACGTCGCGATGTATGATCGCGTGCGAAGATTAGTTGCAGTCGGAGAGCCGCTCGAAGTAACGCTGTCCGCCAATTTTCGAAGTGTCCCGCCGCTCATTGAGTGGCTCAACGACCGGTTTGCGCGTGTGCTCGGTCTTCCGCAGGATGGTCGGCCTTTTGATCCAAGCACGGGGCGCGTGTTCCAACAGCCGCTCGCGCCGGGACGTGAAGGTGACGCCCTACCGCCCGTTCACGTCGTGCCATTCGATTTCGGCGACGGCGGCAAACATAGTGTTGACGAATACCGGGAGCTCGAGGGCAGAGTCTTGGCCCGTTATTTGCGTTGGCTCGTCGGGGTGAGTGACGTACGCGTAGTCGACCCGCTCGACGGGCGTACGCGACGTGTCCACTACAGCGATATTGCCATCCTCGCGGTCTCCACATGGCGTCTGTCCCTCCTCTTCCCCTGGCTGGATGCCGAAGGCATCCCATACACTTCGCGTGGAGGAACGCTGTTCCTCGAGGATCCGCTCCACCGGCAGTTTTTGCTCGGGCTTAGGGCTATCGCTGACCGCGACGATGGCGTAGCAGAGGCCGCACTACTTCGCCCGCCATTTTTCGCCGTGGACCTTGCAGACCTTCTGAATGAGCGCGCCGGCGCTAAAGATGGAACGGGGCTAGTCGACGATTCAGTATTGCGTGCTCGCCAGGCCCGCGACCTCGTGCGCGAATTGCGCCAAGGCCGCTTCGACCGTCCCCCCGGTAGCACTGCGCGGGATCTACTTGAGCGAACAGCCTTCGCGCGCTCCGTTGCTTTAGGTGCAAACGGGACGCAGCGGTTGGCCCGGCTGCGCGAACTGTGCCTCGTGATGGAGCAGATTGCAGCGGACCACGGACTTGATTACGATGCCACGACCGTACGACTCCGCGAGTGGGTGGAACGTCCCATACAACTCGACCCACCGCATCCGGTCGGAACCGAAGCGATTCAAGTAACCACTGTGCACCAGGCCAAGGGGCTCGAATTCCCTGTGGTTGCGATCTGGGACGGGAAGGGTCGATGGGATACCCGCCCAGAGAGCGGAGCCTGGCGCATGGAACGCGATGGTCGTGGTTGGATGATAGATCTTTCCCAACTCACATGGGAGGAACCAGCGGGCCTAGGCATCCGGCAGACGGAGCGCGCCTACCTCGACGCAGAGCGGCGGCGAGTCGTTTATGTCGCGGCAACGAGGACCCGCGACTTACTCATCGTGCCGAAAGCTGGTGACGTCCCAGCCGGGCGTTTCATCTGCGGCGATCTGCTTGCCGAAGCACCTGCACATCTGATCCGCGAACTTGGCACATTTATCGATGGCAGAGAATGCGACTGGGCTCGTGAAGCGCAACCTCCGGTCGACCCTGAACTCGCCGACGGTGATCGAGTCGAGCGAAGGGTAACGGAGTGGTGGGCTGCGGCATCGATCCCAGCTGCCCGGCCACGCTTTCGCCCCGAGAGCGTATCCGGTGCGTCACGCGCAGCCCCGCCGGCAGAATCAGAGGAAGTCGTCGACGCCGCCGATCCGAAGCCGCGCCGAGGGCGGTTCGGCGGCCTTTTCGGTAGCGTGGTCCACCGGGCAATTGGTCTGGTTCTTCGGAACAGCGGGCTCGCGCCTCAAGAGGCGGTTCAACAAGCGGCCGCACGATTCGGCCTCGACGAGCACTTCGACGAAGCCGTCGCGGATGTCGGTCGCGCAGTGGCGGCTCTGCAAAAGGAGGGTCTCACAGGCCCAATCGGCGCCCATTTGCAGGTCGAGTATCCTGTTGCCGCAGCCTGGGAGGGCGGTCAGCTCTTGAGTGGGTACATCGATCTCGTCGGGTCCACGGAAGAGGTCTTCCGAGTCATCGACTTTAAGACCGACGCACCACCGACAGGTGCGGTTGAGCAGACCTATCCGGAGTATGCCGCACAGGTGCGTGCCTACGGGCGTCTGCTCGCCGCTACCGGCATTCTTGGAGACCGCAAGCTGAGCTGTGGACTCCTATTTACTGCGGATGGAGGCATTAGATACACCGAGCCTAAGGCTGAGAAACAGCTGCTTTCTGCGACCGGCAGCGAATAGACCGGGCCGCTTGGGCCGAATTTGGTCGGCTTACTGATTTATATTGCTCTTTGCGACTCTGTGCGACAATATACGCTTCATGCAGAGCGAATCCGGCACAAAAGGTACCCCACTTGAGCCGTGGGCGTCGGTCGAAGAGGTAACGGCTCATCTCGGAGTCGCCCGCGACACGATCTACCGCTGGATTGAAGCCAAGCGGATGCCGGCGCATCGCATCGGCCGGCTTTGGAAATTCAAGTTGTCAGAAGTGGATGCCTGGGTTCGCTCCGGTGGAGCTGATGAATTGAGCGGCAAGCCAGACCCACCCTCGGAGCCAAGAAGATGAGGGCACACGCAAAAGATTTGGAAGCGCAACAGCGATGGCCCACCAAAACCAAGACGAGCGATGGTCAACCGGAATATCGGGAGGCCTTCATGACTAACGAAGCCCATGCTGAGGCGACGCTCACCGAAGGTCAGTCAGCAGATCTTCAGCGCGTACGGGACCGATCAGAGCCGACTTCGCGAGGAACAGCGAAAGGCGGGCTGATCAAGGAATCGTTCGCTGTATTCCGCGCCATTGCTACTGGATTCCCCATCGACGAAGTACGTACCGGAATACTCGACGGCAGGCTGCTGCAGAAGACCTCGATTGAGACGAGACGAAGCATTTGGATGGCGCTACGCCATCGGTACTTTTCCCTCGATCCGTATGTCGCGCGCTCACTGGCCCGGGCGACAGCTTTGGGGATCGATTCCGTTGAATTCAGGTCTCTTGCGTACCTCTATTACGCTATTCGGGACCGCGTGGTTTTCGAATTCGTCATCGGTCCGGTCTGGAAGAAGTGGCGATCGGGCTCCACATCTTTGGACCCGATAGACTTCTTCGAGTTCCTGGATGTGTTGGCCGTCGAGCATCCCGACCTAAAACGCTGGCGAGAGAGTACGCGAATTCGGCTCGGCCAAAACGTATTCTCCGCATTACGTGATTTCGGGATACTCACGGGCACACAGAAGAAAAACATCCAGCAGCCCGGTGTCGCGCCGGAAACACTATTTCATCTGCTTTCGATCCTGTGGGCAGAGGGACTGCGAGGAACAAGCCTCCTGGCAGCGCCGGATTGGCGGTTATTTCTGTTGTCCGAATCCCAGGTTGCTGAGCACCTGGCTGATTTTGCCCGCCGCGAGTGGATCCGTTTTGAGCGTTCCGGGCGCATCACGATCCTCGAAATGCGCCGCACATTGGAGATTCGATGACGGAAGTTGATTGGGGGTGGAAGCTTCGCGAAGCCGTCGAACGCATCAAAACGGCGTACGCGCATATCGGCCGCAGTAGCGGCGCTCCCATTTTGGCGATTCTGTACCCGCCAGAGCAGGAGATCGCCGTTCTGAAGGAATGGCATACCCTGATGGCTTCCCTTCAAGGAACGTACGACGTGCGAACCGTCGATGCTCTTGAGGAAACGGCGCGTGCAGTTGAGGATCTGGGAGTCGACGCCATCATCAGCAATTTCGAAGATCCAATGCCCGGCTCTGATCCTCAGGCAGAACTTGGACGCCAGTGGATCGACGCAATAGCTTCAAAGATCCACGAACTGGCGGCCCCGGCGTCAACAGGAGCCTTGCCTCTCGTCGTCGTCGAGCGGCTCGCAGCGTTGTATCCAGCCGCCGGTCCTCGATCCGTCATGCAAGCTGTGTGGGACACCGAGCACGCTGCGCTCGACACAGTTGTTGTTTTCCTAATTCCAGGCACTTTGCTCCAACCGCGCGTGTACTCATTCGTAAATCGCCGGGAAGAGTTCATGTATCGTGGTGACGTCCTATGAGGCTCTCCAGGTAATCCAATGCAGATTCGAGACATATTTCAAACACGCATAGAAGAGAAGATCGAGCCGGTCATCAAGGTCGGTGATCGCCAGGACAAGAGCAAGCTCGCGGGGGAGATCGGCAGATTTGTCGTCACTCCCACCATCGAGAAGTATCTTGATGACTTTCTGGAGCACTATACGGACACCTTCCGCCTGCACTCATCCGAGATTGGTGTTTGGATCTCCGGATACTTTGGTTCAGGCAAGTCCCACCTAGGGAAGATCGCGACTCTCCTGGTTGAGAATCAAATCCTTGAAGGCGTACCCGCGATTCAGCGATTCGAGTCGCGGATTCCAGCGCACAGCGAACGCCGGTCATCGCTGATTCGCAACCTCGCTCGAATCCCGCAATGCGATTCGAGGGTTCTGGCCTTCAATCTGAATACACTCGCCGACAGTAAAGTCACCCCTCTGCCGAGAGTGTTGCTGACTCAGTGGTACGTCTCAAAGGGCTACGGTGGCAACCTTTTATATGCGCGCGTTATCGAGGCCGAGTTAGACAAGCGCGGCAAGCTGGAGACACTACACGAGGCGGTTTCCCGCATTGCCGGCAAGCCCTGGGCCGACATCGTCCGCAACCTTGGTTTTTACTCTAAGGCGCTCTACCAGGCCGCCTGCGAGGTGGCGCCAGATGCTTTCGGCAGTCCGGATGAGGTGACTGCAGCCCTAAGAAACGCCGAGAAAGGCGAACTGTTCAATGTCAAATTCCTGGTTCGGACTATCCTGGACGACCTCGAGGAGCAGGAAGCCAAAACCGGCAAACCCACACGCGTCGTGTTATTGCTCGACGAGTCCGGTCAATGGATCGAAGACAGCGGAGAGCGACTGTCGCAACTGCAGGCACTGGTGGAAGAAGCCGCTGAAGCTGGCAGAGGCAAGATTTGGGTTATGGTGACTACCCATGAAGACATGGGCTCCATCTACCAGAACGCGAAGCGGCTGGAAGCGCACGGCGATTTCAAGAAGATTGAAGGCCGGTTCCGCTACAAATGGAACCTCACCACGGAGAACATCGAGCTAGTTCTTGAGGACTCCGTGTTCCGGAAGAACATCCAGGGCAAGCAGGCGCTGGAAGCCGAGTACCGCAGCAATCCTGGGGTACTTCGCGATCTTGGGCAACTACAAAACACGGCACAGGTGCTGCCAGAGTGCTCAGAAGAGCGGTTCATCGCCTTTTACCCTTTTCTGCCTTACCAGATCCATCTCATTCCAGAGATCGTGAAGAGCCTACGCAGCAAAGGTGGGCGAGGAGAGCAGCTCTCTGGATCCACTCGCACACTGATCGCTATCACGCAGGATGTCCTGAGAGCCGGAAGGAGAGACTACCTCAAGTCCCCGGTAGGGCTGTTGGTTTCTTTCGATGAGGTGTATGGGAACTTGGCCAGTGAAGGTGAAGTCACGGCGGATGCCCGCCGCGACCTGAGCCGAATTGAGGAGATTGTTCCTGGTGCCAACGCGCTGACGCGGCGCCTCGCCGAAGTTTTGTATCTCATCCGCGAGTTGACGTATATCCCCCGCACAATCGATAACATCGCCCGGTTCCTGGTGGAACATACGAGTGATGACCTGCCGACGCTGATAAGCCGCATTCGTCCCGAGATTGAGAAGCTCGTAAAGGCACGGCTGGTGGCTGTCGCTGGGGAGGAATACGAGTTTTTGACGGGCGAGCGGCGTACGTTTGAGGAAGAGGTTGCAAACGAGGCGGCGCCGGTTCGGAGAGCGGAAATCGAAGCGGGGCTAGCGGAGTTCGTCAATACTACGATTTTGGGTTTTGATCGGGTGCCCTATAAGAATTTCGAATTTCCGGTCCGCGTCTTCTTTGACGACCAGCCTGTGACGAGGGACGGGCACATCGATGTTAGGATTTCCTCACCACTCGCGGCCGTCGACGGCCTTAAGGCGGCTGATCTCGAAGACAAGAGCCTCCGGCCGGATATGCAGCAATCGATCCATGTGCTCTCAGACCGGCTACCTGGTCTCGTGGATCAACTCCGGGACTTCTTGGCAATGCGCAGTATCATCAAGCGCTGGAAGAGCGATCCCCAACGTTCCGAGGAAGCCCGGAAGCTCGCGTTAGAACGCGAAGCCAACAGCCTTGAGAAGCTCAAGAAGAAAGTGGAGCAGTCCATTCGCGACGGCCTAAAGCAGTCTCAGGTCATCTTCCGAGGATCGAGTCACCCACTGACTGTAAAGGCCGGCCAAACGCCCGGCGAGGCATTGCGCACTGACCTCGCGCGCTTCTGGCCTAACCTGTACCCGAACTATGAGAAGGTCGCCGTGCGCATAGTGAACGAGCAGCGTGCGGTGCTGGATGTTTTGAGAGGCGCCAAGGATCTTCCCCAGGATGTAAGGGATCTGAGGCTTTTCGACAAGGCTGGACAACTTGACGCGAACAATCCGCTCCTGGATGCCATCCGCGTATTTTTGGCAACGCGACAAGCGAGAAAGGATCGCACTCTCGGGCGCGATCTGCTAGCAGAGTTCACCAAGCCTCCGTATGGTTGGGATCCCAACGCCATTCGCGTGGGTGTTGCTGCGTTAGTGCGGGCCGGCGCTCTCCGCATATCCATTGAAAAAAAGGTGTATACCAACCCAGAAGATGGGACACTTCAAGACGCAATCCGCGTCAGCCGCACATTCGACAAAGTTGAGATCCTTCTCGAAGAGACTGAGATCGATGGCGCTGCCTTGACGGAAGTGCGCACCGCTCTGATCCGACTGACCGGAAAGAAGAAGATCGACGAGGTGCCGGCGGCGCTTGCGAGCGAGATTGAGGGAACCGCGCGCCAGCTCGTTGAACAGGCGGCGAAAGCCGCTATGTGGGCGGACGTTGCAACACTGCCGTTGCCGGCAGAGTTCCGCGACGCTAAGGATTTGTACGAGAAGATTCTAGCCCTAACAAATCCGATCTATCGGGTCCGAGAGATCCATGCTTCTCGGGCTCGTCTCGAGCCAAGTGCGGAGATGATCCGCCGAGCCGCCGCCTTCGCTGACAAGTGGGGCAAAACGTTCACCGAGATGCGCGACTTTGTCGCGACCGTGAACTCCGTCGATTATCATCTGCCGTCCGATGGCGCTGGAAAGGCGTTCTTGGCTAATTGGGCTGCTGCCTGCGCTAACGCCAGTCTCATTGATGAACAAGTTTGGAAGGACCTTCAGAACAGTAAAGCCGCTGCCGCTGTTGAGTTGGAATCACAGAAAGCCAAGTGGCGGGAAGCAGCGCGCGGGCTGATCCAGTCGGCAATCGACATTCTACCAAGCGACCTGGAGGCCGCTGGAATCGAGGACGCCGGCCTGAAGACTTCTCTTTCCGGACTGTTGAGTAGCTCTCTGGACTCGCTCGCGACCGAGAACTCTATCACGCGAGCGCCGCTGCTTCCAGACATGGCGCGGGCGAGGATACAGGAAGTCTCGCGTATCGTCCAGGAGCGCAAGGAGGAACTTGCCAAAGCAGCGGCGGCTTCGGAGAAATCGTCATCGGCGTCGAGCAAGCGACCAAAACGCGTGCGCATAGCGGAGTTGGTCGGGAACGATATCGTCCGTTCGGTGGACCATTGGAACAAGGTAGATGCCGCGGTTCGCCAGCAACTCACTGACGGAAACGAAGTAGAGATAGGCTGAAGGCCAGTACTTAAATGGATTCCTCGCTTAAGAAAAAGCTGCGGGTGCTCAGTTTAGCACTGCGGCATACATTGGAAGGTTCTCCTGGCCAAGCTGGCGATTTGGAGAGTCGCTTGAACCAGATGGGCGTCTGGAGAGATCGGCCTCCGAAACCGGTGGAGGAATTGCGACTCTCGGCTCCGGATCTTGCCGCCCGCCGCATTGTGGATGCTTTCCTGAACTATCGGCAAGAGGCGGGGATTTCTCAAAAGGAAGCCTTCGCCGAGTTTGTCCGGGAATCCGCCTACACCTGGGCGAACCGACTCTTCATGCTGCGGTGCCTGGAGTCCCGCGGGCTCATTGATGAGGTGATCCTCCAGAAGCAGGTGTACGGTGGCCGGTCCCTTGTGCACCATCGCTTCGCACAGCAGAGTCCCTCCGTTTGTGCTGGCGAGGACGATGGATTGTTCTCTGTTCTGGAAGAGGAGTCGCGCCGGCGTGCCGCCGAGTTACCCACTGTATTTGACCCGCAGGCGCCAGCGGTCACGCTACGGCCCTCCGTCTCCGCTCTGAAGCGATGCATTGCACTTCTGTCTGGAACTGCTTTGCTCAACGGGCAAGGAGAAGCCACGGACGAACTTTTCGAGGCTGGTGACGCTCCGGGCTGGGCCTATCAGTTCTGGAATGCGGAAGAGAAGGACCGTGTCTTCGAGAAGTTACGTACGGAGAAGGGAGCGAAGATCGAAGGCGCTGATCTGATCCCAGCTACTCAGCTCTATACCGAACCCTACATGGTGAAGTTCCTGGTGCAGAACTCACTCGGTGCGCTCTGGGCGGGCATGTACCCCGCGACGAAGTTGCCCGACAGCTGGGAATACTACGTGCGCGATGCCGACCGGACACTACCGGTCCAGGCGGATCCCCCACCTTTCGAGCCGACCAAGGCTCCTAAGCCTTCGGCCGATTCTTGGGCCCGGCCCAACCCGAAACTCTATGCAGAGGCGGACATCGTCGCGTATGCGAGGACATTAGCAGCCAAGGTGCCAGGCGTCGATTGCGGTGGATTCATTGATCTTCGCAACCAATTGCTGGATGCGGTGATAAAGCCGGAGCTGGCAAAGCTGACCTCGCTGAATCAGGAGATCTGCAAGGCCTGGGACCGTGAGTGGCCGGCACGGCGACCGAAATTGAAGAAACCAGCCGCAGACATTACTTTCCTCGACCCGGCTTGCGGCTCAGGCCACTTCTTGCTGGAGGCCTTCGACCTTCTGTACGCGATGTATGAGGAAGAGGGAATTCTAGCGACGCCCGAGGAAATCTGCGCTTCCATCCTCAGCCACAACCTCTTCGGAATCGACATCGATGAACGGGCCATTCAGATTTCAGTCGCTGCTCTGTGGATGCATGCCCTGAAGCTCGCCCCAACACTCAAGCAGGACGCAGTGACGGGCCTCGGCGATCATATCATTGCCGCAAATCTTTCGTTACCCAGGGGCCGTGCCCACCCCGCCGAATTCCTCGCCAAACACCCGGAAGACGCCGAACTTCGACCCGCTCTGGAAGCCGTGTTTAGAGGCTTGGCGGACGCAAATCAGCTCGGTACGCTGCTCCGCATCGAAGAGCCAGTGCAGGAGGAACTCCGCCGCCGGAAAGAAGAGGAGGATCGCCGAGCGGAGACTGTACTCCGGAAGGCGCAAACGAAACTGGATTTCATGTCTGAGCAGCTGGTCCTGTCCGTTTCGGCTTCCCGGGACTATGCAGCCTGGGAACACGATGTGCTAAATCGACTGAAAGAACACTTCCGCCAGGAGGCGGGGGTTTCCGATCCAGTGCAAGGTTTTTTTGGCCGGGATGCCGGTCAGGGCCTTGACCTATTCGAATTGCTCGCTCGCCGGTACGATGTGGTCGCCGCGAATCCCCCTTACATGGGCTCAGGCAACATGGGGCCGATTATTAAGCGATACTGCCTGACCCAGTTCAGTCTTGGCAGACGCGATCTCTATGCCGCCTTCATGGAGAGATGCAGACAACTTTCACGGCCCGATGGTTATGTCGCTATGGTCGCGCAGCAAAGCTGGATATTCCTTCGGAGTTTTGCAGACCTAAGAATTGATATTCTGCGCAGATCGACAATTGAGTGCATTGCCCATCTCGGCGAGCACGGATTCAACGAAGCGTCTGCCGCCGGAGCGTTCGTTGCGCTCTTCTGCCTTCGCACTGCGACACCGACCGCAAGCCATAAGCTAACGGCATTGCGGCTGATCGGCCCCAAATCACCAGAGGAAAAGGAATCGCTACTTCGGCTTTCTGTCAGGGGCAACCGGCTGCTCTTTCAGCGCCAACAAGGCGATTTTCTGCTGATCGACAGGTCGCCGATTACATATTGGTTATCGGACGCCTTGCTAGCCCTGATTCGCGATCAACCGCAGATCAAGTCGAAAAGCTATGTTCGACAAGGGATCTGCACAACAGACAATCCCCGTTTCATTAGGTATTTTTGGGAGCTCCCGTTTAAGGTCGGAGGTTCACGTTGGTTTTTGTTCGCCAAAGGTGGTGGTACGCAGAGGTGGGCCGGGCTAAATCAGGTTGTTGTCGACTGGCAGTACAACGGGCGGCGAGTAAAGAAGTACCAGGAGGACACACCGGGGGCAATCCACTGGTCTGGAAGAATGCCAGACGAGAGCTACTTTTTTCGGCTCGGGTGGACGTTCTCGCGGGTGGGAAGGGGCACGATTGGCGCTAGAGAATTGTCGTCGTCGGGTCTATTCTGCGACACCAGCCCTGCGGCGATACCGTACAGGTTGGACGACTTGCCAGTGGTTGGCTTCTGGCTCAATACACGACTGCTGAGTTACCTTCTGCGAGCCATGACACAGAGTCTTGATTGCCGTGAGGGATATGTCCAACGCCTACCGATTCCAGACTCCGTAACGAAGGAACATGCCACGGAGATGAATGATGCGTCCCTTCAATTGCGCCGAGCCTTGGTGCAAGTTGAATACACGGAATCCGAGTACTCTTCTATCGACGACTGCCTCCTCATCGACAGCAACATGTTGGGCTTCGCGACAGAGGCATTGTATTTGACGAATGAGGCTTTCCGTGAGAAGACGGCCTTTGATGCAGTCGGCCTGGGAGATCAGGATGTTCGACTTGTTCTGGACGATATTGGTGTACCTGCTGGGTTATTGCCAATACTCGAAGGCTTCGATACGCTTCCAACCGCCGCGACATCCAACTCGCTACCAGACGTCGTCCGAAAATGGTTTGCCAACATAACTCGAGTTAGTCTGACCAATTCCGAACTCGCTGATGCAAAACAGAAATTAAGGCAAGCCTACTTGGGCGCAGTCGGCCAATTGGTGGAGGCTTCTGAGGAGAGTGAATCCACTTCAGACAATGACGACGATGAATCTGATATCGCAAGCGCTTCGGCGATTCCTATTCCTCCAGAGACTAGGCTGGAACGGCTGTGCAATGCTTCAGCCTTGCACCCAGTCAGCGTCGTTTGCATTCTCACACAAATGACCCATGACGATGGGCTAACCTGCCCGGCTGAAGTCCGACGAGGAACCGAGGATTACGTCTCAGCCCAAATTTTGAGGATGCTTGGTTACCAATGGCCGAAAGATCTCGAACGGGGCACTCCACTCCCGGATTGGTCCGATCTTGAAGGGCTCATTCCTCTTTCGGACGGTCACGAGAAGCCAAATTTGGCATGGCGCATGTCGGGCCGCCTTCGAAGTGTGTTTGACTCTGCCGCGAACTGGTTTGAGCAACGGGTAGGATTACCGCTTGACCGCTGGCTTGAACGCGAGTTCTACCCTCGCCATATCCGTCAATTTCGCAGCCGACCTATTGTTTGGCAAGTTGAGACGCGTCCGTCTGGCAGGGGAGCAACTCCTCTCTTCTCTTGCTTGATGTACTCCCATCGGGCAGCCGGGGCGCTGCCGAACCTCCGGACTCAGCACGTCGGTATTCTGCGCACGAGCTTCGAAAGCGAACTGCGAACGCTGGAGGGACTCACTCAGACGTCAGATCAGGCCGTACGCAAGGGAAAGCTCGGCTTCTGGATCGACGAGCTTAGTCAATTCCAGGAAACGCTGGAAGACATTGAGGCTGGTGGATTTGCCACGCCACAACTGCGGCGTTATGCCATCGCCGACGCCATACACTCGATAGCTCGTAGATGGCTGAGTCGCCTTCGTGGAGAGCTGCGCAGCGGCCCACTTCCAGCTTGGGAGAAGAAAGCCGCAGAAGAAAACTTGCATCTTGATCTTCCCGCCTGGATCTCTGAGGCTGTTCAGCACGTTGACCGGCAGTGTGTCGCCGTCGCCCCGGATCCGCCATTGCCTGACACACCGGATGAGAATCTGACCGCAGCCGCGCTCGTAGAGTTATTTCGCGGCCAAGCACCGCCGATGATACATAGTTCGCTCGAAGCGATCTGCCGCGAGTGGCAGTCGCAGTTCGACAAGTTGCTGTTGCAGCCTCTCCGTGAGCAGATTAAGGCTGCCGAGGAGGAGTATAAACAGCTCGAGGACAATGTCGAGAACAAACTGCTTCGTAAAGACTTGAAATCCAAGGTGAAGGTACTGAAGAGTGAGATCGCAGCCCTCGCGGCAAAGTCCAGGGCTCTGGCCGACCAGATTTGCGAATGGCGCTGTCAAGAAGCTGAAGAATGGGTCGAATGGCTGGCGACCCAGCCCCTCTTCGACGAGTTCACCAGCCTCGACGGCCGGCGTCCCGTTCCGAAGACCATTGCCGAATTTGTGAGTCAAGAGAGCCAATACGCACCCGACATTAATGATGGCATCCGGGTGAACATTGCACCTCTCCAGAAGGCGGGAATCCTGGCGCGCGACGTACTCGCGGCGAAGGACTCTGATAAAGCAATTGCCGATCGCGCCGAGTGGCGAGCGGATGAGCGGCGCTGGTGTCGGCAGGGCGTTCTCCCGCAACCTGGTTGGTGGACAGAGGTTAGAATTTCTGCAACCAACGCACAAGAAACAGTTTCGAGCACGGTGGGGATGTGACAGAGATGGCGAATACAACATTTTCGCGCGAAGCATTTCAGAGTGATCTGAAAGGATTCGCCCATGACGCTCGGCAGCGGGCTGAACAATTGCATCGCGAGTGGCAGGCAGCGGACGACGTTAACGTCTTCTGGCAAACGCTAACGGGATATATCGATAAGGGTTGGGTGTGCCACATCCAAGATTATCTGGAACAACAGAAGGAGAGACTCCGAATCTGGCGAACGGAGGGTCACGCCGGCATCGTAACGATTGAGAACCTCTACCGCGAGGCCAAAGCTGCCGCCGATAAGGTCATGGTCTCGTTCCCCAGTGACTTGGAACAAGCGTGCGTGGAGTCCAAGCTTCCGATCGATCGCACTAGCCGCGAGCCGCACTACACGTTCCAGAATGGCTTTCTCGAACTTGACATCGACACCGGCAAGCGCCTCGCGCATGTGAAGGACCGGGAGGCTAAATTGGCTGCCATTCCCGCCGATGTCGGCGCAGTTGTCGAAGTCGTAGCAGCTGAGCATCGGCGGCTGTTTAAGCGTCCGTTCGAGGGCGAGAAGTTCTTGCGAAAGCTCCGCTCACACTATCTCGCGGTTGCAAAGAAGGAGGGCATCAAAGACGGGGACGTCTTGCCAATTCGCCGAATCACCCACCGACTCGGGAAGAACGAGAAGGGCTTCCACACGGACGAGTTCTTGATCGACTTGTCGAGACTCGCTGAGGAAGGGCCGCTCCAAGTTGACGATGTGAAGCTTGATCTTCAGCAGACCAAAGATACCAATCAAGGCATGCTGCTCCACGGTGTTGCGTCAAGCGGCTATGTCGGATTCATCGTGTTTCGAAAGGCTTAGTATGGACCCTAAACTTGCCAGGCAAATTATCGAATCACTCCGCAAAGGCGTCCCCCCGCAACGCGGGGTCGACCTGTACTCCGTAGGGAACGAGAAGTTGATCGAGGGTGTGAAGCGCTTCCATCTTTCAGCGATTTCGGATGGTGGAATCATCCGATTTGTCAGCGGTTCGTGGGGAGCAGGCAAAACGCATTTCTTCCGGCTCTTGCGTGAAGTGGCGTTCAAGGCGGAATGCCTCGTTTCAAACGTGGAGCTGAACGTAAACGACGCGCCCTTGAACAAGTTTGAGATGGTGTTCTATTCGATCGTCCGGAACATCGCTACGCCTTCCTACTATGCAGAGGGCAACGAGCAGCAAGCCGCTCCTTTCGGCACTGTGCTCATCGAGTCTCTAGCGTTTCTGTCCAGCGGAACGCGTTCCTTGCCGCTGCCTATACCACACGATCAATACACGAAGGCCATCGATGCCTTGATGGCAAATACCGCCATCGATATCGATTTCAAAAAGATAGTACAGGAGTACTGGAAGACGTTCCTTCCCGATGCCGGCGATCCTACGCAACTAAAGCAAACGCGCGAAGAGATTCTTCAGTGGTTTAGCGGCGAGGGCCAACGCTCCGCTTACCAAAAGAAGTACGGCATCAACAAAATGATCAATCGTCAGGACGCCAAGCTGATGCTGCAGTCCCTGGCAGCGTTTGTGCGCCTTTCTGGATACAAAGGCTTACTCATTCTCTTCGATGAAGCTGAGCAGGCCTACTCCATCATGCGAAAGGCTGCCCTGCGCGCGGCGCACGATAATCTGCTCTCACTGATCAACAACATCGAAAGTTCGCGCGGTCTGTTCCTTATCTACGCAACCACTCTCGACTTCTTCACGGACCCAACGCACGGAATCGTCGTGTATGGTGCGCTTTCCGGGCGCGTGGGGAAACCCGACGACAAGCCTCCCAAGGCACTTGACATCATCTGGAACCTTGATGCTGTTCAGCCCGAGTTGCCGGAATACCAGCAGGCCGCATCGAAGGTGGCCGCACTTTACCATGCGGCATATGCCGACGCCGCAGATCCAACGGTCGCGGCCGACGGCGATCTCGGCAAGTTCGTCTCAGAGCTGTACCGAATGCACCCATCCTTGAGTGCAGTAAGATTTTGGCGCGTTCTGGTCACCGCCCTAATCAAGCACTTTGATGATGAACTTGAAGGGGAAGTGCGTCCCGTCGCCGAGCTCTATCATGACGTGATGAAAAACCTTCGGGAGGAATGAGGAGTGGATCGGCCCGAAGCATTCCGGATCGTAGAATCTCTACGCCTTGGTATTCCGCCAGACGGCGCCGTCCGCCGGTTTACCGTTGGGCGAAAGGAAGAGATTGAAGACCTCCGGATACGGGTCCAGAACGGTGGCGCCGGACTGCTGTATATCAAAGCGAATTACGGCAGCGGTAAGACCCACCTCCTACGGCTCCTTCGAGAGTACGGCTTAGAGCATGGATATGCGGTCAGTGTGGTCGGCCTCGATGCAGCCGCTAGTGTACGTTTTAATCGCATGGATCAGATTGTCGGAGCGGTCATGCGGGGCTTGCACGTTCCGGGGTCCCAGGAAACCGGAGTGCGGTGCTTTTTCGACCTCCTATGCCGCGAGATTCAGAACAGTCGCGCGCGCGGAGAAACAGACGGCCTTTGGCACCACCTCACAAATCGCTGGAAATGGAACGAGTCCGATGCGTGCGAGTCCATCACGATGTTTGTGGCGCTTCGCGCTTGGGCGACAGGACTTTCTGCGGTACAGGAACTTGTGGAGGACTGGCTCTTCCAGCCCTGGTCGTACTACGGTCAGAGACAGCGGATCTACAAGGAGCTGATCGGCAATCTCGGGCGTTACTTTCGCGACGGTCACCCAGAGCGTTACTACTATCCGGATGCATTCAAACTCAATGTTCAGGCTTATGACCAGAGTTGGAAATTCCTTCGAGATCTACGCATGCTCTCTGCAGCAGCCGGGTTGAAAGGGGTAATCGTTCTTTTTGATGAGTTTGAGAACATGCTCAACGGTCTCAAACGTCACGACTACAAGTTCGATGCTTTTTGGAATCTCTTGCAGTTCGGCCGCCAGAAACAATTCCCTGGCTTGAGCGCTTTCGCCATAACTCCAGCGTTCTTTCAGACTCTGGATACATTCATTCCTGAACTGAGGCAGTTTCCGACATTCGAAATGCAGCCCCTGGAGGTAAGTCGGTTGCAGGAGTTGGCTGGACGAATCCGTGAGACGCATGCGCTCGCTTTTGGGTGGGACGCAAAAGCAAAGGTTGGCGACGAGATACTGCGAGCAGCTGTCCAAAAGACCGCCGCTGTTCCCGTCCAGGATCGAAGCCGGCAAACTATCAAGCAAGTCGTTAGCATTCTTGACGCGGCCTTCGAAGAGGCTCAATGAGCACTGGCTTACTGCATTCGCGCGTCGCGACGGCCTTCTACGGCCGGTTCACTCAATTGCGGCCGATCCAGGCGGCTGCCATCGAACCCCTCGTCAATGGCGGCAACGTTGTATTGAGTTCAAGCACGGGCTCGGGTAAGACGGAAGCTGTGATGGCGCCGCTGGTGAGCCGGCATTGGGAAGCTGCAGCTCGGTCGGGCGCACCCTTCCTGATCTACATTGCGCCCACCAAAGCGCTTGTGAACGATCTCGAGAAGCGCCTTTCCCCTCCCATGCAATCCATGGGCTTGCGCGTCGGCGTCCGCCACGGGGATCGAGACGATTTGGCGGCCGGGACAAATCCCGCGATACTGATCACTACCCCAGAGTCCTTGGACGTCTTGGTCTTTCGAAAGGATCCCGCCCTTGCGACTATTAGGGCCATCGTGATCGATGAGGTCCACCTGTTGTACAACACTCAGCGAGGACTTCAACTTTCGACTCTCATTAAACGACTGGGCCAGTTGAGTTCTCTTCCGTTGCAGTGGGCGGCTCTCTCGGCGACGATCGGCCGCTTGAGCGACGTGCGTGATTTCCTCTTCGGGGCCTCAACTGAGTGTACTTTTCTCGAGGGCCAGTCGAAGAGAGCGATTGACGCGTTCGTAAAACCGGTTGCATCGATGCAGGCATTCAATTCCGTCGTTGACAGGATGCTCGGCGACGGCAGCGCAAAGCTACTGGTATTCGCAAACTCTCGCCGGCAGTGTGAGGAACTCGCGAGTTCGCTGCAAACTCACAACCGGCTCGGCTCCTGCGTATTCGCCCACTATTCCTCCTTGTCGCCGGGAGTCCGCGTAGAGACTGAACGCGCGTTTGCGGAGAGCAGGACGGCCGTTTGTTTAGCGACAAGCACGTTGGAACTCGGAATCGACATCGGCGACATCGATGCCGTACTCCTTTGGGGTGCACCGCCGGGAATTGAGTCCTTTCTTCAGCGGATTGGTAGGGGCAACCGGAGGTCGAACAAGACCAATGTCGTGTGTCTGATCCCACCAGGATCGCCGCGTGTGATTGAGGCGATCCGGTTTCTTGCCCTGATCCAAGCGGCGCGCGCGTCTGAACTGCCGATTCGGCGACCGTTTGATCTATACGGCTCAGTTGGACAGCAGTGTCTCAGTATGATCGCTAGCGACGGCGGACGCTTCACACGAATCGCCGATCTCTGTGCGTTCTTCAAACACCAACCACACCTGGGCAGAACGGCCGTCGAGGAAATCCTTGGCGAGCTAGCAGCGAATAGTTATCTCCAACGGCACGGCTTCAAAAATCAGTATGGCGCAGATGAAAGACTCCATCAGCTAGTGGACTACCGGATGATTTACGGCAATTTCAGCGCGGGATCAGATTCGATCACTGTACACTACAAATCAAAACTGCTCGGCGAGGTACCCGCGATCAATCTACTTCGGGCCGCTAGCGGTACCGTGGTTAGGTTTGCTGGAAAGAATTGGGTAGTGCAGCGGGCAAGTAGAGACGGGATCACCGTGCTCCCGGCCTCAGGCGCGCGGGGCGCAGTGGATTTCGTCTACCCCGGGAAGGGACCACCCACCGACGCTTTTCTGCCAAACAGAATGTGGCAGCTGCTCTACGAAAGCGAGTTGGCCACGGATACACTCTCTCGTGATCTTGTGGATCACGTCTCAGCCTTGCGAGGTTATCTTCTCAGTCGCTGCACGCACTGCCAGATCCCCTGTTTTCCATGCGATGGGGGTACCCTCTATTTTACGTTTGCCGGCTACTTGGTCAACAAGGCGATTGGACTGAGTACAGGCAAGGACTTCAAAGCTGATGAACTGACGCTCTGGGCAAGCACGCCGATTGTTTGGGCCAAGATCGGCGACAGCCCAGAGGCTTACGAAGCACTTTTCCCCTCTCTATTCGAGGTCTCGTCCGATTTGTCGCTTTACCAATCTATATTGCCGCCGGACTTGCAACTGAGAGAGTTCTTGCAGATGTGGCTGAAGGACGAAACAATCCCGCTCGCTTTGCAACGCCTTCGGAATTCCACGCCCGTAGTCGTTGATGCGAGTTTCGGTACCGGAGGAACCGTCTAAAACTATGAAACCCGCGGCTGACAGCTTCCACACCTGGCTAAGCAGCTTGATCCATCGTGCCATCAAAGTATCCGGGCCACATTTGCCTTTGCTCTTTTGGTGTGATCCGCACCGGGAGTGGAGTCAGCTCCTTCGATTAGTTGCGATTGACGGCGGGTTCGAGTTGTGGGCTGACGAAGTCCATGAACTGAAGTTGAGGGATCGCCTTCACCGAAGCACTCACGCCCCGCGGGTTATTTGGTTACCTGCGGGGCGAGCTGACATCGGATTCTGTGAGGTGTACGCGCTCCAAGCCGCCGATGTTCGTGAAATCCGTCTGGCTGCCGCCCTCGACGAATACGGCGTAGACCTGCCGTCGGACGACCTCCGCGAACTTGAACCGCTGCTGGGCTCCTACGCGGAAGAGCGTTTCGACTACCCGAAGTCCTCGTGGAAGGATCTGACACTGGGCCAGGCGGAGAGCACTCTTGTAGACGCCTCTACAATCCTGGAGTATCTTGCCGACCTGCGCCGAGACTGGGCCGACCTTGTAAGAGAGGGGCGCTTTGGGCTCTTCTCCAGGATCGCGGCCCGCGACTTCGGATTGTCGACTCCGGATATCAGTTCGCCAGATGCCTGGCGAACACAAGCCCTTGCACGCCTGCTATGCACGGAAGCTTCCGTACTGAATCCCGGCGATCCTCCATCGGAGGCAGACCGGACCATACCCGCTGGTCCTGCCCGGGACAACGCTCTCGGTCTGATCAACGAGTGGCTGAGGCGCATCGATTTGATTGATAACTTCGAAGAACTAGCTCCAAAGGCTGAATCGTTGACGGGTCTTCGTTTCTGGGCTCGCGACCGGACAGTCGCTGCGCCAGTGCTGTCATCCCAAGTGGTAGAAGAAACTCTCTTTCGCCAGGAGGCTGACCGTCTTGAGGCATTACAGGATTTTCAGAGCCTCGCTCGGGCGCTCTCGGCCCAAAAGCCGGACTATGAACGGCACGCCTTGGGCTATTGGGGCAAGCTTGCCACCCATCGAATACCGTGGCGCGAACTCGCCGATCTCGCTGGCCATGCAGAGGTGCTGGACCGTATCGGAAGCGGTGTGAACGACTGGCAAACCCCGCCCGAGGCTGTCCGATGGTACACCTTGGAAGGTTGGACCGCAGATGCTTCTGGAGAGGCCCTGTTCCGCGAGGCTCCAGATTTACCGGGACCGCTTGTGGCCATCCGCGCGCGTCTACAACGAGCATACTTGCGGTTTTTGGATTCAGTTAATCGCTCGTTCTCCGAGACTGTGGCGCGTCACGGAGTCTCTCTCAATCTCCCATTCGCGGGAGACGTCATCAAGAAGCACGTCGAGCAGGCGTCGCCGCGGAATCCGATAGCCGTACTGATCTTGGATGCCTGCCGATACGAGTTGGGCCAACGGCTTGCCGGTCTCTTGAATGAAGGCGAACCGGCGACACGTGCCGCAGTTAACGTCGCCATGGCGCCGCTGCCTTCGATAACAGCCCTGGGAATGGCATTCTCACTGCCAGGGCTTCCACCACAATTGACAGTGGCCATGGAAGCCGGCCAATGGCGAGTACTTGCCGCAGGCTTTCTTGGGAACCTGTCGCAGGCCGCCCAACGCAGAGGGTGGCTCGGACAACGGTTCAAGTTGAAAGAACATGCGGTGCTCTCCGTCGACGACGTCCTGAACCAGGGGCCGGAGGCACTTTCTGCGAAAGCGCTCGGTCGGCTGGTGTTTGTGTTCGGCGATGAGCTTGATTCGGATGGACACGAAGGGCGCCTCAAGATTACTGGTAGCGGCTACCACCTGGACCGCTATGCGAAAGTAGTGAGAAAGCTCCGCTCCGCCGGTTACCCAACGGTCCTGATCGTTACAGACCACGGCTTTTTCCATTGGACTCCTGATGCCGACGAGATAGAACGCAAGCCGGATGGAGACATTGTCTGGACGTCGCGACGTGCAGTCGTCGGGCACGGATTGCACAGCACCTCCGCCTTGCCGCTCAAGGTGAGCGCCTCCGATCTCGACTGTGCAGTACCCCGAAGCGTAAACGCTTTCCAAACCTACGGCGGCCTTGGCTATTTTCATGGGGGCGCCACACTTCAGGAGTTGATCATCCCAGTCGTCACGGTCGCGTGGCCAAGGAAATCGCAGAAGATCGGTGCGGTTCTAAAGCCTGTCGATCATATTGAGAGGCAGATCCAGAAGATCGAGATTGCTCCTGCGTCCGTGCAACAAGACTTGGCTGGTGGTGTCGATGAAAGTCTGGTATCACGCAGCGTCGCGGCCAAGGCGATCGATCCATCAACGGGGAAGACTCTCTTCAAATCGGATGCCGCCACAGTCGAGCCGGGAGGCGGAACTGTGCCCCTCACTTTGAAGAGAGTGCCCGGGGCCCAAGGACGCTTTGGCTCGGAATTGCAGCTCCAATTGCTTGATGCCGATGACGACGAATTATTGGAGTCGCAAATGGTGCGGCTCAGCGTAGAACTGGACGAATGGGATTAACAGATGACCGAACAACTGGTGTTAGACGATCTCGATAGAAAGCTAGCAGGGGCTTTTCCAGGCAGGGTGGTGCGGAAGGACCTCGTCAAACGGCTCAAGGTTGGCTTCAGCATCCCAGTTTACGTTCTTGAATACCTGCTTGGGAAATACTGCGCATCGGCCGATCCGACCGAGATTGAAGAGGGTCTCAAGCTCGTCAAGAGTGCAATCGCAGAGCGTATCGTGCGGGGCGACGAGACAGAACTGGTTAAGGCTCGACTTCAGCGCTCCGGGTCCCTTAAGCTCATTGACCTTGTCTCAGCGACATTCGATGAAAAGGTTCAGGGTGGAAAGTTCTGGGCACATCTCGCGACGTGCGGCCTCGACAAGGTCCACATAAGCCACGAGTTGGTCCACGCCAACGAGAGACTGCTGACCGGAGGCGTGTGGGCCAATGTGGAGTTGCTCTATGACGATACGTTGACAGCGAATGGAGCTATTCGACCGTTCGTTTTGCACCGCTTTTCCCCTATTCAGATTGCCAGCGCGAATTTGGACGAATTCATTGAAGCGCGAAGGCAATTCTCTCGTGACGAATGGATCGACGTGCTAATGCGATCCATGGGCTACGAGCCGTATCACCAGGATTTCGCTACCCGAAGGAAAATGCTGTACCTGCTGCGGCTCATCCCAATGGTGGAGAAGAACTTTAACCTTATCGAACTCGGGCCGCGTGAGACAGGCAAGTCGTATGTCTATAGACAACTCTCTCCTTACGTGATTCTCCTTTCGGGTGGCCAGGGGAGTGTTCCCGACCTTTTCGGCTGGAAGAACCGTGCCGACAAGCCAGGACTGGTTCTCAAATACGACATGGTGGCTTTCGACGAAGTGGCAGGATCGACCTTCAAGAAGGACACCGACAAACAGGCATACAAAGACTACATGGAGATGGGCTCGTTCTCCCGCGGAGACGACAAAGGCACAATCTCTGCGGAATCTGGAATCGTCTTCAACGGCAACATCGACGGCGACGTGGAAACAACCGCGCGGATCTCACATCTGTTCACGCCGTTGCCGGACACAATCCGCAACGATATGGCATTTCACGACCGGTGGCACGCCTACTTGCCTGGTTGGGAAATGCCCAAGATGCAACCTGATTACTTCACACCGCATCTGGGCTTGATCTCTGACTACATCGCTGAAATTTTCCACGCTGAGCTTCGACACCGGAACTACACCGATGTCTACGACCGCTATTACAGTCTCGGCAGCCAACTCCAGGAACGCGATCGAAAAGCCATTGCACGCACGACCTCTGGCCTCATCAAGCTGATCCACCCCGATGGGAGCTGCTCCAAAGACGAAGCACAGGAATACCTAACCTTCGCGATCGAAATGCGACGGCGCGTGAAAGAACAACTGAAGCGGATGGGCGGAATCGAGTATTCACGCGTCAATCTATCCTTCCTTGATAAACAATCGGGCCAGGAGACCTTTGTCGCGTGCAAGGAGATGGGATCGTCGCAGCTAATCCCTGAAGGGCCGCTGAACCCTGGAGACTTGTTCACCGTCGGATTCGATCCGGATGAAGGACGGTATTCGCTGTACCGACTACAGGTCACGGCGTCGCCTTCGGGTCATCGTTTCAATGTTGTCGGTGTTCAGGGAAGATCGATCCGCGAAAGCGCGCGCATGGCGTACGATTTCATAAAAGCAAACACCTCTCGCATCGGTATTGACCGCGATATCGGCGGCTACGACGTCAATGTCCAAGTAATGAGTTTGATGCAAGGCAAAGACTCGGCAGATCTGGGCGTCGCCATGTTTATCGCAATGATTTCAGCACTCGTGGGGCGTTCAATTGCCGGCGGTTTGGTGGTGCTTGGCCAGATGAGCATACATGGCGTGCTGAATCGAGTTGAGGGGCTTGGCGACAAGCTGCGGATTTCTATGGACGCCGGGGCGAGGCGTGTTCTAATTCCGACTGAGAGCAAGAGGGATTTTGCGGAGCTGCCGGCTGAGTTGATCGACAAGCTGCAGATCGATTTCTACAGCGATCCGGCCAAGGCTGCGTTCAAAGCATTCGCGGAGGTCTGACTTTGGCGGCAGACACCTATCAGTGAAGTGTCAAAGATTGGCTCTCACCCTACAAACGTCAAACTCTTGGCGTCTCCGAAAACGGTGTTCGGCTTACCCTTCCTCGGCACATTTCGCGAATAGCCGCCGAGCGGAACGTCACCGTCACCTTGCCGACCGTTCCTTTGTAGATGACATGTTCGATGAGGGCGCGGATGACCCGTGCCTGCTCGCGGGAGTTGAGCGAATCCCATACCGGCTCAAACTGCTCGAGCGCCGTCCGAACGTCGCCTTCGCCTACAATCTGGATTTCAAGGCTCGCTAGTTCCTGAAGGATCTCCGTCAGCCTAAGTTCCATCTGATCGATCCGCTCCTGGAGATCAGCCGCGCGGCCAGTGACCTCCTGGTCGCCGCAGTCCGCTAACGAGATCATACGAAGTAATTCGGCTCCCATGCTCGCTAGTATCCTTTCCTCAGTTTGACGCTCAAGGGTCAGGTCCGCAACACTGCTTCGTCTCTGCTCCTCGGCCTTGGCCAGGGCACAAGCGACGATGCGCGGGTCGGATCCGATCTTCCGAATCTGGCGGGTCACCGCCGCCATGATCGTCGATTCAGAAACGGGGGTGGTTTCGCAGTTTGCCTGCGCACAGACGTAATGCCGATAGGTGCGCGAATCGTTCGTCCTAGAGGTGCGGATCATGCCTGACTCGCACGACGCACAGCGCATCAGTTCCTTCAGAAGGGCGCCGTAGCTGTTGCGAACTTCGATGCCGCCGCTACGACCATTCCGCTGGAGGATCTGCTGAACACGCTCCCAAATCGGTGTCTCGACGATTGGCTCATGTTCGCCCTCATAGGTCTGCTTCTGGAAGTCGACCTTGCCGATGTAGATCGGATTTGTCAACAAGCGGAACAGCCGGCCCTTGGTGAACGGCTTGCCGCCGTGCGTAACGCCTTTTCTCGTGACCCACTGTTTAGTGCGCCAGCCGCGGCGGTGGATCTCCCGGACGACCGGCACCAAGGCGTTGTAGTCGAGGTAGAATTTGAAAATCGTCCGCACCTGGAGGGCCTCGTCGTCGTTGATGGTCAGGCGCCTGCCATGCGGGTCGATGTCGTAACCCAGCACCGGTCGCCCTCCGATCCATTTGCCCTTGCGCCTTGCCGCCGAAATCTTGTCGCGTGTTCGCTCGGCGATGATCTCCCTCTCGAACTGGGCGAAGGATAGCAGGATATTGAGCGTGAGGCGTCCGAGGGAATTGGTGGTGTTGAATTGCTGCGTTACCGAAACGAAGCTGACGTTGTGCTTTTCGAAGACCTCAATAATGCGGGCGAAATCAATCAGCGACCGGCTCAGCCGGTCCACTTTGTAAACAACCACGCAATCGATCACCCCCGTCCGAATGTCGGCCAAGAGCCGTTCCAGCGCGGGCCGGTCCATGCTGCCGCCGGTGAAACCGCCATCGTCGTAGCGCTCAGGTAAGGCGACGAGCCCTCCGCTGCGTTGGCTGAAGATGAAGGCTTCGGCAGCCTCGCGCTGCGCGTCGAGCGAGTTGAATTCCTGATCGAGGCCTTCGTCCGTAGACTTGCGGGTGTATATAGCGCAACGGAGTTGGCCAACGGCTGTTCGCGAGTGGGGGTCAGTTTCCGTCTGGGGTGCGCGATTCAAGATCAGTCTCCTTTCTCGTGCGGCGCTAAAGTTGTAGCACTATGAGTGCGGGGCACCCGGCGAGGCGCACGGCGCGCTATCAAGGGGTTCTCCAGTTGCTTGGAGTCCTGGAGCTGGAGGAGCGGCGGATTCGCTCAGGGTTCGCACCTTGCGCAGGCGAAGATAGCCGGTGGCGAGAAGGGCTGCGATCTCCTCGATGACGGAAGCAAGCGGGTCTTCTCGGAACTCCATGTGCATCTCCTGAAACGGGAGGCCGATGTCTCGGCTATCGGGCGAGTGACGGGACGACGTCGGCCGCGAAGCAGCGAAACCGCTTCGCGTGGTCGTGTCAGGTGGGCCGGCGTTAAGGCGTTTTGACACAGAACGGGCTCCGTTCTGCGGCTGTCCTGCTGCCTGGCGGTCGACGGCGCAACACGGAACCCTTTACGGTTATCCACCGCGCCAGGATCCAGATTTTCTCCGAACCAAAACGGAAAGCGATGCCAGCTTAAAGGCAAGAACGATGCTATGCTGGCCGCGTTGACGTTCGAATTCTACCGGTTTCGATTTCAGTTTCGCTCCGCGGGCACGCTATATTTCCCGCCTTACAAATCGGGCAATATCGTCCGGGGCGCGTTCGGCAGCATCTTTCGCAAACTGGTTTGTATCCCGAGTTGCCGGGACGCGAAGATCTGCGATGTGCGCACTACTTGCCCGTATGCGCGCGTCTTCGAACCGCAAGCCGCCCGCGGCGAGGGGCCAAGCGGATTAGCAGACTGGCCGCGGCCGTTCGTGTTCCGGGCCTCGCACCTGGATGGGAGCACAGTTCGGCAAGGTGAGGCTTTCCACTTCGACGTGCACATTTTCGACGTGCGGGACCCGGCGCTCGCGTATTTTGTGCTGGCATTCGCCCAACTCGCACGGGAAGGACTGGGGCCCGGCAGGGCGCGGGCGGACATGGCCGCCGTCGATCAACTAGACCAGAGCGGGGCGACGGTAGCCCGGGTCTTTGATGGCGAGCGCTTCCAAATGGGCGAATTGGCTACGCCCATCGCCGTAAACATGAGCGAATTGCCAGGGCGGGCAGACCGGGTGCGAGTGCGGTTCGTGACGCCAACGGAATTGAAGAGCGAGCACCAAGTGGTGGACCGTCCAGAGTTCGGGATTCTGTTCGGGCGCTTGCGCGACCGCATCAGCACGCTCCGGACCCTCTATGACTCCGGGCCGTTGGAGATCGATTTCCGCGCGATGGGTGATCGGGCGGCTGCGGTCAGGATGGTGCGGTGCGAGCTGAAGCGGACGGAAGTGGATCGGCTCTCGTCACGGTCGGGGCAACGGCATTCTTTAGGTGGGTTCGTAGGCGAGGTCGAGTACGAAGGGAATTTGGGCGAGTTCTTGCCGTATTTGCGGGTCGCCAAGTGGGTAGGAGTAGGCCGGCAGACGGTGTGGGGGAAGGGAGACGTCGAGGTTGTCGAACGTTAAGCCGAACGTTCAGACGCTCAAAAGACTATAATAAACGGAGTTTTGACTTTTTGAAGGGACAAAAGCTTGGCAGCTTCCCAGGATAGCGCACTGTTCCAAGGCCTTTATGGAGTTTACAGGCAACCCATTCGTCGACGGTGGCCTCGCCGTAGTGACCCATCTCGCGGAAAAGTCAGACATCAGTGAGTTGAGTCTCACAGACATCGAAGGGGTCTTGCGCGACGGCAGCGGGCTCTGCAGGACGAACTCCGGGATCAAGTCGTTCACGATGGTCTTTGGAACGAATGGGCCGCTGACACAGTATGCCTACCGGAAGTCGGGTGCGAACGAAATCATCTACAAAGGTGTTTTGCGACGACTGGCGCAAGCAATGCGCGATGAGGGGCGAGTTGGTGAGCCGTGCGAACTGACCGGTATTCCGACGAAATTCGATCTTCACCGGACCTGTGCTGAGGCCTTGAGAGAAGGCGGACAGAGGGCCCCGGAACATAAATGGGTCGGCCGCGATTGGGTTCCACTCGCCGGAAGCCTCGGAAACGATGCCCAAGCTCTGCCGGCCGCTTCGCGGCCGCTGCATGTAAGCGCTCGCGCGCTGCTCGCGCTGCAATTCCTCCCTCAGGGTTTGTTCCTCTTCCAAGGCCGTCTGGCATGCTATCAGTCCACATACTCGCCACTGATGCAGGAACTGACCGCCAGTCAAGTTGACTACTACCATAATCAGCTTGCTGCGGGAAACTATGAGATTCGCGGCAAAGGAGAAGGCTCGGCATCCGCGCTACGGCTGTTGCTGGAAGTATTTGGCAAGCTCCGGAACAGCCGACGCGACGCGCAGCTTCCGCCGCACACTGATCTGTATCTCTGGCTCTTTTCAAACTCAGGCGCCAGCGCGGATTGTCGCATCGTTGAGATTCCCGACCGGGTACTCCGATTTCTCTGGGAATGTGTTGAGGACGACCTCTCCGGCGAGATCGATGCGCTCGTTCGCAATGAGCCCAAAGACCCCCGATCGCAGTTCCTTACGGCGATCCGCGAAGAAAGGGACTTTCGGGGTCTCTACCCGTTCAAGAAATGGCCTGGAGCCTCGCAGCGCTTTTTCGAGCTATATCAGCGCAAGGTCTGCGGATGTAACGCCAAGTCCCTTCAGGTTGCTCGAGGCCTTGCCCATCTTGCGGTAAAAGACGTAAACGGGAACCGCGCCCGAGACCTCTGGAAACCCGAGAACCGAAATGCGGTGCGTAAACTGATCGCGGATGCCCTAACGTTGGAAGAATACGACTGGTTGTTTCCAAGCACCCCCCACCCTGTTCGCGTCGACGCGCGCGGCTGGGATTTGCTTCGTTACTACACGTCGCGGGAGAACATTGAAAACACAGCCTTGCCGGAGGAATGCCCAATGAGGACTACGCATCCCAAAGTATTCGCGATTGCTGACGAGTATTTTCGGACCAGATCGACAAAGCGGGTCAGAAGCGTGTTAGAGAGGATGGCTCGCCGCGAGATTGGGTTGCGGTGGTTGCAGGACGTCTTCTGCGAAATGGCGGGGAAGCATCCGGAGTTTGATTTGGGTGACTGGGACGAATTTGTCTGCAACGAGGAGGGAAGGCCAATGCCGTACGAGCTACTCTTTCAGGTCAGGTTGAGATTGGCGAATCTGTATCGAGTCTCCGGCAGTGAAACGCAGGAGGTGAAGTGATGGCCGCGCTGACACACATCGCGGGTACGTTCGTGATTCACGCGGACGCAAGTTTTCTGAACGGCGCTGGACTGGGCGACGGAGAGGACCGCAACGTCACGATTCCGAAAACGTTGCGTGACGGTAAATATTCGGTTCCGTATGTATCGTCGCAGGCTTGGAAGCGCTGGTTGCGCTCCACGCTAATTGCTGAAACCGGCTGGCCTGCAAGCGAACTGCGCTCGATTCAGGAAAGCGAAAAGGGGTCAACTGCTAAGATTGCCGGGGAATTAGATCCCGTCGAATACGCTGAGGATGACCTGTTTGGCTACATGCGCGCTCAGGAGGGTCAAGGGAAGAGAAGGAAGGCAGAAGAAAGCGAAGAGGACGACGAGGCACCCGGCGGCCGGACGAAGGCGCTGATGCGTGCCTCGCCATTTAGTGCATCTCTCCTCGTCTCGACTCGAAAGACTGGATGGCAAGGCCGTGACGAGGGCTTCGTACATTTGAAGGAAGGAACTCCGTTGCCCTACACGACGGAGTTCTACACGACGCATCTGCAAGGAGTCTTCTGTCTTGCGCATTACCGTGTGGGCCTGTTTTCGAATGTAGGCGACCGTATCGAATTGCGCGAGGACCTCGTAAAAAAATACCTTGCCTCAGGACGAATTCGAGGGACTGATGGTACTCACGAGGTATGGAACGCCGTGGAGGTCCGCAAGAATCGTTGTGGCGAGCTCCTCAAGGCATTGGCGGTCCTGCGAGGCGGTGCCAAGCAGGCGGCTTTCGGAACTGACGTTGCGCCGAAGTGTCTGATCGCAGGGGGTCTCTCGTGCGGAAATGCGATCTTCAACCATCTGTTCGACGACGATCCGGAGAAGGGGCTGCGTCTCCGTGTTGAAGCGTTGCTAGAGGTGCTCTCGGATTTTGCCGACCGCATCGTTACCCCAGTCGCGATCGGGCTACGAACGTCTTACTTGGCCAATGAGAATGAGGTCCGAGCACTTGCGGGCTCGCATGAACTGAAGCGGGGGCGTGTTGAAGTGGTCGTCACGACGCCGCGTGAGGCCGCCGAGCTTATCGCCGAGAGGCTATGACATGAAAGGGCTGCACGTCCGCCTGGAAGCATTCAGTGCGTCCTATCCCTATCCGTTCTTGAGAAGCGGGACGCAGTTGACCATGCCTGCACCTGCGTTTTCCAGCATCCTCGGAAACCTTAGCGCTTGCGCCGGGCGCGCCGTTCTCCCTGGCGAAACTCTCGTCGGGTTCGAGTTCTACGCCCATGGCAAAGCGGTCGACCTTGAAAGGACTCGAAGGCTCAGAATGGACAGCAAGACCGGTAGGCTCAGCTCCAACCCCGAACAGGGTGTGGGGTATCGTGAATTTCATGTGAGGCCAACTCTGGACCTCTATTTGTCAGACACCTCCTTTGAACGCTTCTTTATTTCTCCTGCGGCTTCTCCGTGTCTAGGGCGGTCGCAAGACCTTGCATGGATCACGCTGGTGCGCGTGATTGACCTTGCACCAACGGAATCCGGAAGGATTCGCAGGACTCTCGTTCCGTTTCCGAACTTCCAGATTGGGGGACAAGTCCTGCCGCCTATCGCCGACTATTTCATCAACGATCGGTTGGGTTCTACCCGAAGAATAGGTCGCCTCTCGCGGTACCAACACGTCCCAACCGCAGAAGAGGGCATAGGAGTAAAGTCAGCGGTCAACTTTTCGCTGTATCACCCCGACGACAGCGAGTTACTCGACCACGCAATTTTCCTTCACGATCTACGACCATGACGCTGCTGGCCAAGAGCGCGGGCGACACTGGGAACGAGGAGACGCTATTCAATCACAGTGTCCGCGTGATTGAGATGACCAGACAACTATGCGATCGGCTGCCTTTCCCGGCATCAGTAAGGCAACATCTGAAGCGCACGCTGGACTCAGCTGCGGCGCTCCACGACGTTGGAAAGGGAGCCTCCGGATTCCAGCGCTGCCTGCGCAGAGAACAACCAAACTGGAACGGCTGGAGGCACGAAGTTGTGTCTGCCGCATTCGCTTCAAATCTCGCTGCGATTCCCGAGGAGGTCGTTTTCGCGGTACTAACCCATCACAAACAGATTCCGGGACAGCAAGAAGATGGCGCGCTACGACAGTTCGGCGACTACTTCGAGGGCTGGCGCAGCATGTGTAGGGAGTTCACGGAAAACCAAGCCGAGATCATTTGTCTTTGGGGAGAGATCTGTGACTTTATCGACCGTCCAGAGTTGAAACTCGAGGCCTCACGAGCTCTGGCGGGCGTTCGACTCGGGCCCGCCTGGCTGAACGCCACGCGCCAACTTCGCGAGGTGGTGTTCGCGAAGAGGAGCGAGGCTTCCCTGCTCCGTGGCCTGCTCATCAGTGGGGACCATCTCGCCTCCGGGCACGCCCAACTGCCGCCCACGGTCCAGCTAAGAGACTTCTCCATCGGGATCGATCCACGACCATTCCAAGACAAAGCGTCGGAGACAATGGGACACGCGATCCTGAGCGCCCCCACAGGCAGCGGCAAGACGGAGGCGGCCTTGCTGTGGGCGGCAGCGAATCAGCCCGAGAACGGTCGGCTCTTTTACGTACTGCCGTATACCGCGGCGATCAATGCAATGCATGCGCGACTCCAACGTTTCTTGAAGGATCGGCCGGATTCCGTGGGTCTCTTGCACGGACGTGCCGCACACCATCTATACGCTTGCCTTGCGAACGACTATCCCGCGGATGCGCTGGCGGCGCAAACCGAAGCGAAAGCGCGGGCGAAGCTCGCGAGAGAGATGTACCACCCAGTCCGGGTTTGCACGCCCCAGCAACTCCTGCGCTACACACTTCACGGCAGGGGTTGGGAGCAGATGCTAGCAGAGATCCCAGGTGCATGCTTGGTGTTCGATGAGGTTCACAGTTACGACCCAGAACTGGCTGGTCTGACTCTAGGTACCGCTCGTTTGTTCGCCCGGATGGGCGCCAAAGCGCTGTTTGCGTCTGCGACCTTGCCGCGCTTCTTGAGAAAAGAAATTGAGAATCTCTTCCCGACGATGTCGATCGCGCCCGACTCCGCCAAGGAGCGAGACCGACACATCATGAATCGAAAGCGCCACACCGTGGAGGTCCGCCCTGGGACAGTCCTAGACGCCGTTCCTGAGATCGTCGACCACGCGAAATCAGGGTGTTCGGTATTGATCGTATGCAACCATGTCCGCTCGGCTCAATGTATTTTCCGGGCGTTGCGTGAGCAATTGGATGAAAGGGACTTGATGCTCTTCCATGGGCGATTTCACATGCGGGATCGACGCGACAAGGAGCGCGTCCTGAGCGGCGACTCCGCGGCTCTGCCCCGCGTGCTCGTTGCAACTCAAGTGGTCGAGGTAAGCCTAGACATCAGTTATAGTCTCGGGTACTTCGAGCCGGCACCTATCGACGCTCTCGCACAGCGCATGGGAAGAGTAAACCGAAGGGGCGATACGCCGGTACCTATCGTGGTTGTGCAAAGCACGATAAATAGCCACCCGCTATATTCGCGCGACCTTATTCGCGAAACGCTTCGGAAGCTCACTGAGATTGAGGGAGCGCTCAGCGAGCAGGATCTCATCGACATATGCGACGCGGTATATGCTAACGGATACGCTGGCCGACAGCGCGAAGCATTTGAGGAACGGTTGAACCATCCCTTTTTCGTAGACTACGAGCGCACGCTCGTCGCGGGGCGACACGAGCGCTGGACGGAATCGGTGATCGACAAGACTGACGGCAGAGCGGACGTTCTTCCGCGAAGCCTTCGGGCTGAGTACGAGGCGCTTCGCACAGAGAAGCGATGGCTGGATGCGGATGCCCTTCTGGTCAATGCGCCAGTACAGCGATATTGGCAACTCGTCGATAGACATACGGACCCTTGGGAAATCGATCTGCCCTACGACACCAGATTCGGACTTTTGGAGTCTGGAGAGGCGCAACTCACATGACCAACCTCGCCCACAACCGCGTTCTTGAAGAAGCTCTCCGTAAGCCACCCGCTTCGGAGGGGCAGTACAACTGGATCACCGGCGGGCTCGACGTCCTGCCGGAGCAGATGGAACTACCCCTGCCACCGGTAGATGACGTGGTGCTGCCGGACGACGGAACTGTAATTCTGCTCGCCACCGAAAACGGATCGCAGTTGTTCGTCTCCGGATTTGGGTTGTTCATCGGAAAGAAGAGCGAGCGGGTGGTGGTGAAGCAAGGGAAAGCGGTCTGTGCGCAGGTTCCGCTTATGCGACTGCAAGAAATCATCATTGCTTCGCGAGGGATCAGCTTTTCGTCAGATCTCATTGAGGAACTGTGCGAACGCGGAATCCGTATCGCATTTTTGAATTCCAGCGGAAAGCCACTCGCGTTGATCACGTCGCCAATGCTAACGGCGACTGTCGAGACACGCCGCGCGCAACTCACCGCATGCCAGAGTGATCGGGGCGCCGACCTATGCCGCTGGATCGTCGCCGGCAAGTTGCACAATCAGGAAAAGCTGCTCCGCTATTTCGCGAAAAGCCGTGATGGAGAAAAGAGGAGTGCCCTGGAAAGCAGCGCCGTCGCTCTACGGCGGCTACGACGCTCCGCACTTGCAACTGAGGGCGTCACGCCCGATGAGGTGCGTCCGGGACTGATGGGTTTAGAAGGGACCGGCGGGCGGCTCTACTGGAAGCAGGTCGGAAACATGCTCCCAGATGCCCTCGGCTTTGCAGGCCGGTCCCACCAGGGGGCCACTGATGCCGTCAATGCCGCGCTCAACTACGGTTATGGCATCCTGACCTCGCACGTTTGGGGGGCCGTCATGAACGCCGGCCTCGAACCATTCGCCGGCTTTCTTCATGTAGAGCGCAGCGGCAAACCGTCGCTGGTTCTGGATTTGATGGAGGAATTTCGGCAGCCCGTCGTCGACCGTCCCATCCTCTCGTGGCTCAACAAGGGAGGCCAACTAGTGCTTCAGAAGGGCATGCTCGATGCTGCGTCGAAGGAAAGCGTCGCTTCCCGCGTGTTGCTGCGCCTAGTGGCCGCGGAGCAGCATCGCGGCAAGCAGCACCAAGTACGCTCGATTATCCAGATGCAGGCCCGACTTGCGGCAAGCGCCGTGCGGGGCCTGCGCCCCTACCGATCTTATTCGTTCAAGTGGTAAGCCATGGCGCGGAAGAATCGATATACCGGCGTGCTGAAACCTCTGCAACAAGGCAGGGGGGCCCCGGAGGTGTCGGTGGTGCTCATCTATGACATCGAGAACGACCGGCTGCGCACACGCATCGCGGATGCTTGCATGGATTACGGTCTAGAGCGGATTCAGTTCAGCGCGTTCTTCGGGAAGCTAAACCGGAATCGGCGCCAGGAGCTCGCCTTGCGGCTAAGGAACGAATTGGGTAACGAGTCCGGGCGTGTCCGCATCATTCCAGTTTGCGAGCAGGACCTGAAAGACATGTGGGTGCTGGATCAGTACCGGCGCGATGCCGATCAGCTGAAGGCCGAAGCCGAGGCGCGGGGTCGCGAGAAACCGCGCTTGAAGGTGCTGGGAGCCGAGGACGATCAATGATGCTGCGCGTGACCGACTTGAAGCAGTGGGCCTATTGCCGACGCATCGTGTATTACCAGCATCGAATGCCTGGAGTAGGAAAACAGACGTACAAGATGGGGGAGGGCAAGGCGGCGCAAGACATGGTCGAACAACTCGAAATGAGGCGGACGCTGCGAGAGTATGGATTCGAGGGTGCCGTTCGCAAATTCGGTGTTTGGCTGGAGAACGAGAACCTGGGGTTAGCGGGCAAATTGGACCTGTTGTTGGAGACGGATACAGAGGCCGCGATCGTGGAATTTAAGCTAACCTCTGGGGAGGTTGGACCGAACCACCGGCTCCAGCTCGGAGGCTATTCTCTGCTGGTTGAGACGGTGCTGGTCAAGGCGGTCAAGTGTGGATTCGTCTACCGAATTCCGGATGGGCGGGTATTTCCGGTTCCCATTGACGAAGGCTTGCGGCGGGAGGTCCGCCAAGCCATGATCGAGATGCGCGAAATGATCTCAGACGGGTGCCTGCCGGAGCCGACAGACGTGAGGAAGCGGTGTGAAGAATGCGAGTACGCAAACTATTGCGCAGACGTATGGTAACGACAGGATTCGCAGATAGGGGGCTTTTCGGCGCAGAAACCGAATCTGCGAGGAAAGGGCTTCCCGGACGCAGTATAAGTATTGTAGAATGTGACTGTTCAGGAGCGGATGCAACACCGTCCCCATCGAGAAGGGGACTGAAACCTCCCTCAGCAAAGGCCCTGCCCCCTCCCCCAGACAGATGCAACACCGTCCCCATCGAGAAGGGGACTGAAACGATGAAGATCGCCTTCACAGGTCCGGAAGTCGGCAAGAGATGCAACACCGTCCCCATCGAGAAGGGGACTGAAACGGGCGATACTCGCACTGTCTGTCCTGCCCCTCGCAAGATGCAACACCGTCCCCATCGAGAAGGGGACTGAAACAAATTCAGATTAGCGTTGACCACCGTGGCATTGGTGTGATGCAACACCGTCCCCATCGAGAAGGGGACTGAAACACCCGGTGCAACAGGGTCTGGCGTTGCGGGATTTGGGATGCAACACCGTCCCCATCGAGAAGGGGACTGAAACGTCTGGAGCGTTTTATCTTGGCCCGTTCGGCGCGTGGAGATGCAACACCGTCCCCATCGAGAAGGGGACTGAAACAAAGAGGGAAGGTGGGCACGAATACAAGGATGGCAGATGCAACACCGTCCCCATCGAGAAGGGGACTGAAACGCCGACAGGAGCGTCGAGCTGGTGGGGGAGACGGAAGATGCAACACCGTCCCCATCGAGAAGGGGACTGAAACGGAAGCAAGCCTTCTAGAAGGGGCTGGCTCGGGGGAGATGCAACACCGTCCCCATCGAGAAGGGGACTGAAACGAGCACGCCGCGGAGCGTCCAGGTCTTGCCACACCGGATGCAACACCGTCCCCATCGAGAAGGGGACTGAAACACTCGTGCTTGCAGCGGCGGCAATGGCACATCATGGATGCAACACCGTCCCCATCGAGAAGGGGACTGAAACTAAAGAAACCCACCCCGGCTCCCGCCAAAGCGGATCGATGCAACACCGTCCCCATCGAGAAGGGGACTGAAACCTCGTCATCAACGAGCGCAAACAGTCCGCGTTCTCGGATGCAACACCGTCCCCATCGAGAAGGGGACTGAAACACGCCAGTTGCGCCGCCACCTGATCGGATTTGCAGTGATGCAACACCGTCCCCATCGAGAAGGGGACTGAAACGCGGGAGACGCGCTGCGACCGGCTCAACTGGCTGCGGAGATGCAACACCGTCCCCATCGAGAAGGGGACTGAAACCCCTTGTTCAAGCATCGGGTGGCCGTCACTTGGAAAGAAGAGGAGCAATCGTCCGCCCTCTCAGAACCGGGCACAACTCTCAAGCCGGAATAGTTTGCTGTAGTTTGGGTTGATCGGGATCGGCACCGCGGTACGTGGTTGCCCCGCGTTCAGGTCGCGAAGTTTGGCTAGCGCTAGCGCGCGTCCGCCTCCACAATAAGGTTAGCTCCGGATTCTGTGGCAAGCCGGTCGCGCCTGCCGTGCAACACCATGATGGCGAATAACATAGGGAATCTGCCGTCGTTAGCTGACTGCTCGGGTCGGTCAAGTTCGTTTGCCATCACCGCGCCGGGAGGGTACCCGCACTTGGTCAGCAATCCAGAGTTCCATTCGTTTCGCAAGCTGACTCAGCGGCGTCTCCAGCGCGTCGGCAATCTGCCACAGCCGGCCCACCGTCGGATTGATGATCCCTCTCTCGACCCGGCTGATGTATGTTCGATCGAAGCCGCATTCGCCGCTGAGGCGTTCTTGAGAGTGGCCCGCCCGCTTACGGAATTCTCGCACGACGGCCCCGATGGCTCTCATTTTCAGATCGGTCGGCTGGATCTGCTCTTGGTGCCGTTGCATCAGCAGATCCGATAATGCTACGATGAAGCGTATCAGCCAACGGCATATACGCCTCATTTGCAGGGTGCGGCTGGTGCCCGAGTGCGGCGGAAATTGGAGCGGAATGTCGCCAGATCCCGGTCGGATGTTGTATTCTTGAGAACCGAGTAGACAAGCCGCTTCTCCCACTAGCGAACGGTAGCTGTGGCGGAGCCAGGGTCAGCGGCGCCAG
>Ga0210402_10000143_pt1 | contig 79780 bp, 75 predicted proteins | sample IncBWC7MmetaG_FD_161055 | JGI IMG/M metagenome (GOLD analysis project Ga0210402, IMG submission 161055) | Forest soil microbial communities from Barre Woods Harvard Forest LTER site, Petersham, Massachusetts, United States - Inc-BW-C-7-M | ecosystem: Environmental > Terrestrial > Soil >...
ACGGGATTGGACGAGCTCATGTCGAGCACCAGCGCACCCGCCACCAGGCCCTCGCGCGCGGCATGGCGACCCTCGATCACCGCCTGCCGCACGACCTTGCCGTCGGGCAACATGGTGATCAGCGCATCGGCGCCTTGCGCCGCCGCCTTGGGCGAGGCCGTCGCCAGGGCGGACGGATGGGCGCCGATGAAATCCGACACGGCCTTTTGCGAGATATCGAACAGGCGGAGCTTGAACCCGGCCTCGACGAGGCGTGCAGCCATCGGGCGGCCCATCATGCCGAGTCCCAGGAAGGCGATGGTGGCGGGCGGTGCGAGCGCGGTCATGAGCGTCCTTCGGCTGTGAGGTCGTATTCATAAAGCGGCAGGGTGCGGCCGGGAATGGCGTCGGACGGCGCGTTCCGCACAAAGCGCGCACCCATGCGTTCGTAGAACGGCGCGGCATTGGGATCGGCGAGGATCGTCATGCGGCGATAGCCCAGCCGACGCGCCAACGTGACGGCTTCTTCGAACAGCGCCCTTCCGGTGCCGCTGCCGATCGCCGGCGGATCGACGAACATCAGGGCGAGCTCGGCCATGTCACCGTCCTCGGCCACGCTCACCGTACCGATCGCGCGGCCCGCGGCATCGGTCGCGACCAAGACGCGGCCCGCCGCGATACTGGCCTCGCTCACCGTCAAGGCCGCCGCGCACAGATGCATGAACTCGGCGTCATAGCCCCAATGCGCCTTCGACCGCACGCAGAGCGCGGTCAGGCTCTCACTTTCGGCGGGCTCGGCCTTGCGGATAAGCATTGTGGCCTCATGTCATCCTGAGCGCAGCGAAGGATCTTATGCCTATTGCAAGTGGCAATGAGGTCCTTCGCTGACGCTCAGGACGACAAGGAAGTCAGACGCCACGTTCCTTGAACACGTCGCGGGCGGTCTTGAAGGCGTCGAGGCCGGCCGGGATGCCGCAATAGATGGCGACCTGCAGGAAGATCTCCTTGATCTCCTCCTTGGTGAGCCCGTTGGTCAAGGCGCCGTTGACATGCAGCTTGAGCTCCGGCCCGCGATTGAGCGCCGCCAGCATGGCGAGGTTCAGCATCGAGCGCGTCTTCTTCGACAGGCCGGGGCGCGTCCAGACATAACCCCAGCAATATTCGGTGGTGACATCCTGGAACGACATCATGAAGTCGTCGGCGCTCGCCATCGAATTGTCGACGTAGGTCGAGCCCAGCACGGCTTTGCGCACCTTCATGCCGTCGTCGTAGAGCTGCTTGTTGCGCGGGTTGGCTTTCGCGGTCTTGGCCTTGGCCATCTGTCGTTCCTCCGGTTCAATGGGACCGCAGGACTTTATCAGATCGCGAGATGACGGGTCTGCTGCCTTGCCTCGACGTTCAGTCCCTTGGCCTGTGCCCGCTGGCAGAGGTCCTCGATGGTGATGTTGTCGAGCTGCGCCATCATGTCGTCGCGCAGCTTCTCCCACATCGGCCACACGACCTCATGGGCGAGCGGCGAGCCGATCGCCAGGTCGTTGGGCTCGGTCTCCGCCTCGAGCTTGCGCACGACGCGGACGACCTCGCCCAGGGTGATGCGCTGCCGCTCGCGGCCCAGGCGATAGCCGCCGCGCGGCCCGCGCTTGCCGCTCAGGATGCCGGCCCGCACCAGATGCTGCAGGACCTGCTCGAGATACCTTTTGGGAATGCGCTGGCGCTCGGTGATGTCGCCGCTGCGCACCGGATGCTCGCCGACGTGGAACGCCACGTCGAGCACCGCTTCGATCGCGAACATGGTCTTCTTGCTGAGCCGAGGCATCCCCTGCTTCCTCTCTCAGGCCGTCTTTGCCGACCCCACCGTCACTCCCGTCGATCCGAAACCCCCGGCGCCACGCGCCGTCCGGTCGAGCTCGCTCACTTCACGCCATACCGCCCGCGCGTGGCGGGCAATGACCATCTGTGCAATTCGCATGCCGCGCGTGATCCGAAATGGCTCTCGGCCGAGATTGATCAGGATCACGCCGACTTCGCCCCGGTAGTCGGCATCGATGGTGCCGGGCGCATTGGCCACCGTGACGCCGTGCCTGGCCGCCAGCCCTGAACGCGGCCGAATCTGGGCCTCGAAGCCTGGCGGCAGGGCAATCGAAAGGCCGGTCGGAACGATCCGGCGCTCCAGCGGGCCCAACTCGATGTCCTGGTCGATCGCGGCCAGAAGGTCGGCACCCGCGGCTGCGGCCGACGCGTAGTCGGGAAGCTGCAGGTCGCGGCCGTGGGCCAGGCGCACGACCTCGATCTCGACGCTTTCGACCCCTTTCACTCCGCTGCCTCGGCCTTGGTTGGGCGGCCGAAATGGAGCGCGATGCGGCCGGCGAGCCGCAATGCGACATCGTCCTTGGCCAGGGTCGGCCAATCCTCGACCCCGGCGGCGCTGATCAGGTGCACGGTGTTGCGCTCGCCGCCGAAGGTGCCGGCGGCGGCCGACACGTCGTTGGCCACGATCCAGTCGCAGCCCTTGCGCTTGCGCTTGTCGATGGCGTTGGCGACGAGGTTTTCCGTCTCGGCGGCGAAGCCCACGACCAGCGCCGGCCGCTTCGGCCCCGGCCGGGAGAGCGTGGCGAGAATGTCCGGATTGGGCGTGAGCTCGAGGGCGGGCGGCGCGGCGCCGGCCTGCTTCTTGATCTTGGACCCGGCCGGGTGGGCCGCCTTCCAGTCGGCGACCGCGGCGGCGCACACCGCGATGTCGACGGTGCCCTTGTCGTGGAAGGTCGCCAGGCAGGCTGCCAGCATCTGGTCGGCCGATTCGACATGGACGGTGCTGAGGCCGGCCGGATCGGCCAGCGCCACCGGCCCGCTCACCAGCGTGACCTCGGCGCCGAGCCGGGCCAGGGCGCTGGCGATGGCATGGCCCTGCTTGCCCGAGGAATGGTTGGAGATGTAGCGCACGGGATCGATCGCCTCGCGCGTCGGGCCCGACGTCACCACGGCGCGCTTGCCGGCCAAGGGTTTTTCAAGTGGCGGGCGTTCTGCCGTCAGCAGACCCTCGATGGCGGCCACGATCTCCTCGGGCTCCGACATGCGGCCGGGGCCGTGCTCGTTGCAGGCCATGGCGCCGTCGTTGGGGCCGACGAAGCTGACACCGCGCTTCTTCAGGGTCTCGACATTGGCGACGGTGGCGGCGTGGGTCCACATGCGGACGTTCATCGCCGGTGCCGCCAGCACCGGCTTGTCGGTGGCGAGCAGCACGGTGGCCGCCAGGTCGTCGGCCAGGCCCGCCGCCATGCGCGCCAGGATGTTGGCGGTGGCGGGCGCCACGACCAGGAGATCGGCGTCGCGCGAGAGCTGGATGTGGCCCATCTCGCTCTCGTCGGTGAGCGAGAACATGTCGCTGTAGACGCGATCCTCGCTCAGCGCCTGCAGGGACAGCGGGGTCACGAAGCGGGCGCCGGCCTCGGTGATCACGCAGCGCACGGAGGCACCGCGCTCGCGCAGCCGGCGGATGAGCTCGAGGGATTTGAAGGCCGCGATGCCGCCCGCGACGATCAGCAGGATCCGCTTGCCGTTCAACATGGCGGGGAGATTATCACAACACCCGGCTGGCGAAAGTATAGACCCCTGTCAGCAAAAGCGCCCAGAACACGGCCAGGCGGAATTGCTCGATCGACAGGCGCAGGCGGATCTGCTGGCCTATCCACATGCCGGCGAGCGCCGGCACCACCGCCGCGGCGGACACGATGGCATGCGGTCCATCGAGCATTCCCAGAAAGAGCAGCGAGACCGTGAGGGTGAGCGACGTGGCGCAGAGCACGACGCCCAGGGTTTGCACCAGCTCGGTGGGCTTGATGTCGAGCCCTTGCAGGTAGGGCATCAGGGGCACCACGGGCACGCCGACCAGGCCGGCGATGAAGCCGGAGACGACGCCGATCACCGGCGCCAGCGGCTTCTCCAGGTCGGCGTGGATGTGCAGGCGGATGCGCAGCAGGCCGAGGCCGCTATAGACGACCAGCACGACCGCCAGCACCAGGAAGGCCCAATGGGGTCCCTTCTGGCCGACCAGCCGCAGGGTGAGGTAGAGCACGATCATCAGCGGCACGATGAGCGGCCACTGGCGGCGCACGATCAGCCGGAACTTGCCGCCCACCGCCGCCTGCCAGACATTGGCGATAACGGTCGGCAAGGAGATCAGCGCGATCGCCTCGGGCAGCGGCAGCACCAGCGAGGTGAGCGCGATGGTGATGGTCGGCAGCCCCAGCCCGACCAGTCCCTTGACCGTTCCCGCCAACAGGAAGACGGCGAGGCCGAAGACGATTTGTGAAGTCGTCACGGCTGGGGGCGCGCCACTCCAGTGGCGCGTCTTGGTCTTCCGGACCGCGAGCCTCCGGCTCGCTCATGATCATGAGCGAGCGAGACGCTCGCGGTCCAAATGACCATGGGAAGATCGCGCCACTGGAGTGGCGCGCCCCCAGCGAAGGCAGCTAATGCCACCACGCGACGATGGCGGCGATGAGGGCGAGGACGGCGATGATCTCGGCGAAGCGCGGACGCCAGGGGCGACCGGCGGCGGGCGGCGGCTCCTTCGATTCGGCCTCGGCCTGGCGCCGCTCGCGCTCGGCCACGACATGCAGGCTGTCGATCAGGCGCGGCAGGCGGCGCAGGCCCTGCGCCAGGTCCTCGACGGCGCGGCCGACCGTGGCGCGTGGACCGAAATGGCTCGTCATCCACTCCTCGATCAAGGGCCGCGCCAGCTCCCAGATGTTGACGTGCGGATTGAGCCGCGTGCCCATGCCTTCGGCCATCAGCATGGTCTTCTGCAGCAACAGGAGCTGCGGCTGCACCGTCATCTCGAACTGCTCGGTGACGCGCAGCATCTGGGCGAGCAGGCGCGCGATGGAGATCTCGTGGCTCGGCTTGCCGAAGATCGGCTCGCCGATCGAGCGGCAGGCCTGGGCGAACATTTCGCGCGACTGGTCGGACGGCACGTAGCCGGCGCGGAACTGGACCTCGGCCACGGCGCGGTAGTCGCGGCGCAGGAAGGCGACCAGCAGCTCGGCGAGATAGCCGCGCGTGTCCTCGTCGATGCGGCCCATGATGCCGAAATCGACCGGCACGATGTGGCCGGCGCGGTCGACGAAAGCGTTGCCGCCATGCATGTCGGCGTGGAAGAAGCCGTCGCGGAACACCTGGTAGAAGAACGCCTCGGCCGCCTTCTTCATGACGAGGTCGGGATCGTGGCCGGCGGCGACGATGGCGTCGCGGTCGCCGATCGGAATGCCGTCGACCTGCTCCAGGGTCAGCACGCGCTGCGCGGTGCGGTCCCAGTCGATGGTGGGCGCCCGGTAGCCGGGATCGTCGGCGAAGTTCTCGCCCAGCTCCTCGGCGGCGGCCGCCTCCATGCGCAGATCCATCTCGACCCGCACGACGTCGGCGAAGGCGCTCACCGAATCGACGGGCTTCAGCCGGCGGAAGCGCGGCTGGGTGCGCTCGACCAGCTCGGCCATCCAGTAGAAAAGGTCGAGGTCGCGTTCGAAGGCCTTCTCGATGGCGGGCCGCAGCACCTTCACCGCGACGGCGCGGCCGTCGGTGGTGACGGCGAAATGCACCTGGGCGATCGACGCAGCGGCGACCGGCGCGTCGTCGAAGCTCTTGAACAGCGCGTCGATCGGCTGGCCGAGCTCGGCCTCGATGGTGCGCCGCGCCTCGTCGCCGGAGAAGGCCGGCAGATGGTCCTGCAGGCGCGCCAGGTCGGCGGCGACGCTTTCACTCAGGAGGTCGGCGCGGGTCGACAACGCCTGGCCGAGCTTGATGAAGGACGGCCCCATTTCCTGCAGCGCCGCCGCCAGCCGCTCGCCGGGCCGGCGCGCATCGCGGCGCCGGGCGAACAGCCGCGCCCACGCCACCAGCGGCGGCACGATGCCAATGATCTCGAGCGGAAACAGCGCGTCGTGCCGCGCCAGGCTCAGCGCCATGCGCAGCAGGCGCCAGGTGTTGCGAAGAGCGCGCAACATCTTACTGGACCGCGGGCCTCCAGGCCCGCCTCATGATCATGAGCGGGCTCGGTCGGGATGAGCCGACCTGAGGAAGCCCGCGGTCCGGCAAGAGAGTCATATGCGCCAGCCCGAATGCAGCGCCACGACGCCCAGCGTCATGTCGCGCCAGGCGACGTTGGCGAAACCGGCCTTGCGCATGCGCTCGGCCAGGACGCGCTGCGCCGGGAAGCGGCGGATGCTCTCGTGCAGATAGCGGTAGGAGTCGGCGTCGCGGGCGACGAGGCGGCCGAACAACGGCAGGGCGCGTTCGGAATAGGCGTCATAGACGCGGCCGATCGGCGCCGACTCCACCTTGCTGAATTCCAGGCAATAGAAGCGGCCGCCCGGCCGGAGCACGCGGTACGCTTCGCCGAGCGCCTTGTCGATATCGGTGACGTTGCGCAAGCCGAAGGCGATCGTATAGCCGTCGAACGAGCGGTCGGGGAACGGCAAGGCCTCGGCATCGCCCGTCGTCCAGGTGAGACCCTTCAACAGCCCGCGATCCAGGGCGCGCTCGCGACCGATCGCCAGCATCGCCGGGTTGATGTCGCAAACCGTGACGTCGGGCTTTTCGCCCTGACGCCTGAAAAGCCGGAAGGCGATATCTCCCGTGCCGCCGGCCACGTCCAGAAACCTTTCGCCCGGCCGCGGGTTCACGACATCCGCCAGGGCGTTCTTCCAGAGCCGATGCACGCCAACCGACATCAGGTCGTTCATCAGGTCGTAGCGCGGCGCTACACTCTCGAAGACGCGCGCCACGAGACCCGCCTTTTCGGCGGCCGGGACGTCGCGGTAGCCGAAGGACGCCTGTTCTGCCGGGGCCGATACGCTAGAATCCGGGGCGTCAGGATCGGGCGGGTTTGCCGTTGGGCTTGCCATGAGGGGGCCAACCTAGAGGAATCGCCATGCTGCTGAAAGACCGCGTGATTCTGATCACCAACGTCGAGAAATTCGCAGGGCACGGCACGACACGGGTGGCGCTGGGCGAGGGCGCCACGGTTCTGGCCCATGATCCCTCGTTCGAGGCGCCCAGTGCGCGCCGCAAATACGAGACGGAGTTCGCGGGCGCGCACGCCTTGGCCGCGACCGAGCCCGCGACGCTGGTCGAGCTGGCGCTCAAGCGCCACGGACACATCGACGCGCTGGTCAACAACGACGCCTATCCCGCGCTGCGCGCGCCGCTGGCCGAGGCGAGGCTCGAGGATTACCGCGCCGCGCTCGAAGCCATGGCGGTCGTGCCGTTCCGGCTGGTGCAGCTCGTGGCGCCGGCGATGCGCAAGCGCAAGTCGGGCCGCATCGTGTTCGTGTCGTCGGCCGCGCCGTTGCGCGGCATCGCCAACTACGCGCCCTACGTCTCGGCACGCGCCGCCGCCAACGGGCTGGTCTCCTCGCTCGCCAAGGAGCTGGGGCGCGACGGCATCACGGTGAACGCGGTCGGCTCGAACTATGTCGAGAACCCCGACTACTTCCCGCCGGCGCTGCTCGCCAACCAGGAGGCGATGGCCAAGATGACGGCGCAGATCCCGATGGGCCGGCTCGGCAAATCCGAGGAGCTCGGGGCGGCGATCTGCTTCCTCTGCTCGGACGGCGCGGGCTTCATCACCGGCCATGTTCTTCCGCATGCCGGCGGATGGGCGTGACGGAGGCGCGCGGGCCTGTCACACTCGCCGCAAGCAGAAGCCGCACACGGTTGACCGAAGCGCGGCTGCCAGGGAGCGACGCCCAGACGCGCCGGTAAACCCGGCGCGCGTGCCCTTGGTCGAGTCGGTCCGAGGACGGCGCATGGGAAGACAGATCGTCCACCGCCTGCTGGTCTCGTTCCCCGCCCTGCTCGGGGTTCTCTTCCTTTGCTTCTGCCTGCTGCAGGTCGTGCCGTCCGATCCGGCGATGATCATCGCCGGCCCCGACGCCAAGGCCGATACCATCGCCGCCATCCGCCTCGAGCTCGGCCTCGACCGGCCGATCCCCATCCAGTTCGCCGACTATATCGGCCGCGTGCTGCGCGGCGATCTCGGCCGCTCGATCATCTCCAACAAGATGGTGAGCGAGGAGCTGGCGCTCACCATCGGCCCGACCGTCGAGCTGATGCTGGGCGCCATGCTGCTCGCGGTGCCGTGCGGGCTGGCGCTCGGCACGCTGGCAGCGGTGAAGCGCGGCACGCTGCTTGACCGGCTGATCATGGCGATCTCGGTGGCGGGCGTTTCCATGCCGGTGTTCTTCATCGGCCTGATCCTGATCCAGTATGTCGGCTTCAAGTGGGGCCTGCTGCCCTTCACCGGCCGCACCGGCCCGATATGGGACGGCGGCCTGCCCAGCCTGATCCTGCCGGCGGCGACCCTGGGACTGGTGTTGATCGGTCCGATCGCTCGATTGACGCGCACGGCCGTGCTCGAAGTGCTGGGCGCCGACTTCGTGCGCACGGCGCGCGCCAAGGGGCTGCGCGAGACGGTGGTGATCGTCCATCACGCCTTGCGCAATGCGCTGATCCCCGTCGTCACCCTGATCGGCCTGCAGGCGGCGTTCCTGCTGGGCGGGGCCGTGGTGACCGAGACGATGTTCTCCTGGCCCGGCGTCGGCCGCCTCGCCGTCGGCGCCATCGTGTCGAGCGATTTCCCGACGGCGCAGGGCGCCATCATGATCCTCGCCATCGCCTTCCTGACCATCAACCTCTTGGTCGACGTCCTCTACGTCTACCTCGATCCCCGGCTGCAGCGGTCATGAGCGTCGAGACGCTCAACGCGTCCGTCCCCGCCGAGGAGAGCGGCGCGCTTGGCCGCTCGGGCGCGCTCCGGCGGCTGGCGCGCGACAAGGTGGCGGTCGCGGCTGCCCTGCTGCTGACGTTGATCGCGCTGGCCGCCGTCTTCGCGCCTTGGGTGGCGCCCTACGATCCCTATCTCACCGACCTCACCAACGTGATGCAGCCGCCCACCGCCGAGCACTGGTTCGGCACCGACAATACCGGCCGCGACATCCTGAGCCGCGTCATCTACGGCACGCGCAACACGCTGATGCTGGGCCTGGTCGGCGTGGTGATCGGCGGCGCCCTGGGCGGCGTGCTGGGCATATGGGCGGCCTACTATCCGCGGGCCGACGGCTGGATCATGCGCTTGGTCGACGTGATGCTGGCCTTCCCGGCGATCCTGATCGGGCTCGCGGTGGCGGCGGTCGCCGGCGCCGGCCTCACCGCGGTGGTGATCGCGCTGGTGGTGGCCACCGTGCCCGACGTGGCGCGGGTGGCGCGTGGTGCTGCGGTGGGCGTCATGGGCCAGGAATTCATGGAAGCCGGCCGCGCCGTCGGCGTCTCGGATCGCACGCTGATCTGGCGCTACCTGACCTTGAACTGCATCTCCACCATCTTCGTCTTCCTGACCTTGCGCTTCGGCCAGATCATCCTGGTCGGCTCGGCGCTGGGCTTTTTGGGCATGGGCGCCCAGCCGCCGACCGCCGAGCTCGGCATGATGGCCGCCCAAGGCCGCGACTTCCTCTTCATGGCGCCACACATCGCGACGATCCCGAGCTGCGCGATCTTCGTCATCGTGCTGGCCGCCAACCTTCTGGGCGACGCATTGCGCGACGTCCTCGATCCGAGGCTGCAACAATGATCAGGTCCGTGCCGCGCTCACGCCGGCCGAAGGGGCTGGATGTGAGTTTTTAGCAATCCGTCATCCCGACCGGAGCCGAGCGCAGCGAGGCGCAGTGGAGGGACCTATTCTTTGGTCTCGGCGATAAGAAGAGGTCCCTCGACTGCGCCGCCCTTTGGGCGGCTTCGCTCGGGATGACGGAATAGGAGGAAACGACCATGCGTAACCTGTTTGTCGGCATAGCAGCGTTCCTGGGGATGACAGCCACCGTCGCCATGGCCGAGGCGCAGACGCTCAAGATGATGAAGGCGCTCGATGCGCCGCACTATGACGGCCAGCGCACGACCTGGTCGCCGACCTCCGACATCGTCAACATGTTCCAGGACACGCTGGTGGCGCTCGACTGGGACGGCAAGACCGTCATCCCTTATCTGGCCAAGTCGTGGACCGTCAGCCCCGACGGCAAGCTCTACACCTTCAAGCTGCGCGACGACGTGCAGTTCTGCAGCGGCAAGAAGTTCACCGCCGACGACGTGATCTACTCCTTCAAGCGCCTGACCGATCCCGCCTTCAAGGCGCCGCTCGCCTGGCGCGCCGGCAACATCAAGGAGCTGCGCGCACCCGATCCCTACACAGTCGAGTACGAGCTGGCCGAGCCCTACGCCGACCTGCTGCTCAACCTCACCATGTTCACCACCGCGATCCACAACAAGGAGAGCGTCGAGGCGCTGGGCAAGGATTACGGCGTCAAGGGCGCCGACGGCACCGGCCCGTGGTGCTTCGAATCATGGCAGCCGCGCACCGAGATCGTGCTCAAGCGCCACGACGCCTACAAATGGGGCCCGTCGATGTACCAGAACAAGGGGCCGGTGAAGTTCGAGAAGCTTTCCATCAAGATCGTGCCCGAGGATTCGAGCCGGATGGCCGCCATGATGGCCGGCCAGTTCGACGTCACCCACCAGCTGCCGCTGCAGTTCATCCAGCAGGTCAAGGCCGCGCCCAACCTCAACGTCCAGGAGGCGACGCCCAACTTCCAGCTCATGTATTACGGCTACAAGACGAGCCGGCCGATGGTGGCCGACAAGCGCGTGCGCGAGGCGATGAACATCGCCATCAACCGCGCCGACATCGTCAAGGGCATCATGCTGGGCAACGCCGAGCCGGCCTATACCTTCGTCGATCCCAAAGCGCTGGATTTCGCCCAGTCGACCAAGGGCGTCATCAAGGAGGACGTCGAGCGCGCCAAGAAACTGCTGGACGAGGCCGGCTGGAAGATGGGCAGCGACGGCATCCGCGAGAAGGACGGCGTCAAGCTCGCGCCCAAGGTCTACTTCACCCAGGTCGGCAACTTCGGGCGCATCACCGAGGCGATCCAGGGCTACATGCGCAAGATCGGCATCGACTGGAAGGTCCAGGGCTTCGATTCGACCATCGCCTTCCAGAAGATGAGCGAGCAGGACTACGAGCTGTGGACGGTGACGTTCCCGTACCTGTCGGCCGGCGACCTGCTGAACTTCTATTTCGACTCCAGGAACATGCCGGCCCCCAACCGGTACAACTGGAACGACGCGAAAACCGACGAGGACCTGAAGCTCGGCCGGGCCGCGCTGAACGACGCCGATCGCGCCAAGTACTATGCGCTGGCCCAGCAGCTCGTCACCGAGGAGCACCTGATGATGCCGGTGATGAATGTCGCCATGTACCTGGTGACCAACAAGAAAGTGAAGGGTGCGCGGCCGCACATGCTCTATCAGAACACCTTCTACAAGGGGCTGGACTACTCGTTCTGATGGAAAAGCTCCTCGAGGTCCGCGGTCTCAAAACCCACTTCCACACCGACCGCGGCCTGTTCCGCGCCGTCGACGGCATCGATTTCGCCGTCGGCCGCGGCAGGACCGTGGGGCTTGTGGGCGAATCGGGCTGCGGCAAGAGCGTGACCTCGCTCTCGGTGATGGGCTTGGTCGCGAGCCCGCCCGGCGAGGTCGCGGCCGACTCGGTGCTGTTCGATGGCCGCGAGGTGCTGGGCCTCTCGGCCGACGAACGGCGCCGGCTGCGCGGCGCCGCGATGTCGATGATCTTCCAGGAGCCGATGACCTCGCTCAACCCGGTCCACACGATCGGCCAGCAGATCGTCGAGGCCATCCTGGCGCACACCGCGCTGTCGCCTCAGGCGGCCAAGAAGCGCGCCATCGACATGCTCGAGCTGGTGCGCATTCCCTCGGCCGCCCAGCGGATCGACGACTACCCGCACCGCCTGTCGGGCGGCATGCGCCAGCGCGTGATGATCGCCATGGCGCTCTCCTGCGAGCCCGCGCTCTTGATCGCCGACGAGCCGACCACCGCGCTCGACGTCACCATCCAGGCCCAGATCCTCGACCTCCTGCAGGACCTGCAGCGCAGGCTCGGCATGGCGATCCTGATCATCACCCACGATCTCGGGGTGATCGCCGAAGTGGCCGACGACGTGCTGGTGATGTACGCCGGCAAGATCGTCGAATCAGCGCCGGTCGGCGCCCTGTTCGCCGATCCGCAGCACCCCTACACGATCGGCCTTCTGGGCTCGATCCCGCGCCTCGACGTCGAGCGCGAGCGGCTGGCCACCATCGAGGGCACGGTGCCCAGCTCCAACCACCAACCCACGGGCTGCCGCTTCTCGCCGCGCTGCCCCTTCGCCGACCGCCGCTGCCACGCCGAGCCGCCGCCGCTGCGCGAGCTCGGCACGGCGCATCTCGTGGCCTGCTGGAAGGCGCCGGTCGAAGGCGCGGGAGCGGGCGCGTGAACGCCATCGCCGCGCCGGTGCGGCAGGCTCCCGTCCTCGAGGTGCGGGACCTGGTGAAGCATTTCCCGGTGAGCCGCGGGCTGATCCGCCGCAAGGTGATCGGCCTGGTGCGCGCGGTTGAGGGCGTGAGCTTCGAGATCGCCCGCGGCGAGACCCTGGCGCTGGTGGGCGAATCGGGCTGCGGCAAGTCGACGACCGGCCGCCTGGTGCTGCGCCTGATGGACCCGACCGCGGGCTCGGTGCGCTTCAAGGGCGAGGAGATCGCCGGTCTCGACAAGAATACGTTGCGCCGCCTGCGCCGGCACATGCAGATCATCTTCCAGGATCCCTATGCCTCCCTGAACCCGCGCATGACGGTGGGCGAGATCCTGGCCGAGCCGATGGCGGTGCACGGGCTACACACCGAGGCCGAGCGCGAGAGCCGCGTGCGCGAGCTTCTGGACGTCGTGGGCCTTTTGCCCGAACAGGCGCGGCGCTATCCACACCAGTTCTCCGGCGGCCAGCGCCAGAGGATCGGCATCGCCCGCGCGCTGGCCGTCAATCCCGACCTGATCGTGTGCGACGAGCCGGTCTCGGCGCTCGACGTCTCGATCCAGGCGCAGATCGTCAACCTGCTGCAGAACCTGCAGCGCCGCTTCGGCCTTTCCTACCTGTTCATCGCCCACGACCTCGCCGTGGTGAAGCACATCAGCGACCGCGTGGCGGTGATGTATCTCGGCAAGCTGGTCGAGATCGCCGCCAAGCGCGACCTCTACGACCGGCCGCTGCATCCCTACACCCAGGCATTGCTGTCGGCGATCCCGCGGCCCGATCCGAGGGTGCGCAAGGAGCGCATGCTGCTGGCGGGCGACGTGCCCAGCCCCTTCGCGCCGCCGTCCGGCTGCCGCTTCCACACCCGCTGCCCCTTCGCCCAGCCGCGCTGCCGGGCGGAGGAGCCGGTGCTGCGCGAGGCCGGGAGCGGCCACCGCGTAGCCTGCCATTTCTACGAGACCCTTCCCGCCCCCTCGATCGCCGCCGCGGCCGGGCCGGCGGAGGGCAAGTTCGCCCAGCGCCTCGCCGCTTTCGAGGCGGCAAAGCAGGCGCGCATCGCGATATAGTCGGCCGCATGAAAGCCAGCGGCACCGAAGGCTACGGCGAGACCGCCGATGCACTGGTCAAGCGGTACGAGAGCCTGAGCTTCGCCGACGTTCATCGCGAGACCTTGCATCTCTTCCCCATGGCGCCGAGCCGTGTGCTCGATGTCGGCGCCGGCACCGGGCGCGACGCCGCAGCCCTGGCCGCTCTCGGCCATACGGTCGTGGCCGTCGAGCCGACGCCGGAATTGCGCGCGCACGGCCAACGTCTGCACCGCGACGCAGCGATCATCTGGATCGACGACGCCCTGCCCGATCTCGACAAGGTGCCGGCGCGTGGCGAGCGCTTCGACCTTGTGATGTTGACGGCGGTGTGGATGCATCTCGATCTGGGCCAGCGCGAGCGCGCCATGGCCCGGATTGCGGCCCTGCTGCGACCCGGCGCGCTGGTGACGCTCCTGCTGCGGCACGGGCCGGTGCCGGTGGGTCGTCGCATGTTCGAGGTCTCGGCCGCGGAAACCCGCGCCTTGGCCGCTCACCACGGGTTAGAGATAATTCATGACAGCGAGCGCCCCGCTCTGCTGGGCGACAGCGCCGTGTGGTGGAGCGTGCTCGCTTTGCGCGCGCCGGCATGACGGTGCCGGGGCGCGTTGTCGTCATCGGCAATGCGGGACTGGATCTGCGCCTCGCCGTGCCGCGTCTGCCGCTGCCCGGCGAGACGCTGATCGGCAGCGCCGCCCCGCGCACCCCGGGCGGCAAGGGGCTGAACCAGGCCGTCGTGGCGGCGCGCTGTGATGCCGAGGTGCGATTCTGCGCGCCCCTTGGCAACGACCTTGCCGAGGCGGACGAAGTCGAGCGGCATCTCCGGCGCGAAGGCTTTGCCGAGCTCATCCTGCCGCGCTTGCCGCATGCCACCGACTTTTCCCTCCTCATGGTGCTGCCCGAGGGCGAGAACAGCATCGTCAGCACCAGCGCCTGCTCCCTGGCGCTGGCGCGCGCGGAGGCGGAACCGGCCCTGCAGGGCCTGGGCGAAAGCGATATCGTCCTGCTGCAGGGCAACCTGGCGCTCGACACGACGGCGTTCATCCTGGCCGCGGCGCGGCGACAAAAGGCGATGACGATCCTGAACCCCGCGCCTTTCTGGCCGGGCGTCGAGAAACTTTTGGGCCAGTGCAGCCTGGTCATCGCCAACAGGATCGAGGCGGAGCAGCTGGCGGGCTCGATCCATGCCGCCGGCGCCGCCATCATCACGCTGGGCGCCGACGGATGCGTGCTGGTCGAACGCGGGCAGCGGCGATCCTTCCCGGCGGAGAGCGTCGCCGCCGTCGACACCACAGGCTGCGGCGACGCGTTCTGCGGCGTGATGGCGGCCGCCCTCGCCCGCGGCTTTGCGACCGACGAGGCGATCGGCGCGGCGCAGAAGGCCGCGGCGCTCACGGCGACGCGCCCGGGCGCCTTTCAGGCCCTGCCGTCGCGCGAAGAGCTTGGCGCGCTTCTGGCCAATCGGCGGCCAGGGGCGCTCAAGGCCCGCTCGTGAAGCTGGTAGACTGCCTCATGGAGCGAACCACCCTGGAACAGCTTCTCCGGGAAGCCGACACCCTTCTTTGGCGTGGCGAGCTGAACATCGCAAAACAGCGCGAGATCATCGCACTGCGGGAGCAACGCGGAGAGGACGCGAGCGCCGAAAAGACGCGCCTCAGGCGATTGGAAAACCGGCAAGCACGGCACATCGCCGATCGGAACCGGCTGTTCAAGCAACTGGCCGATCGATCCTAGAGTCTATTCCGAGTGATGGGCGCATATCTTCGCTGGGCGCGCGCCACTCCAGTGGCGCGTCATGGTCTTCCACAAGAGCCCGATAAGACGCGCCACTGGAGTGGCGCGCCCCCAGCAATGATTCCAAACGATCGGCACGTGCTCCGGTCGGACGACGTCAATGCCCATAGACCAGTTGCGGCAGCCACATCGTCAGCGGCGGCCAGTAGGTGATGATCATGAGCACGATCAGCAGCAGGATCAGGAACGGCAGAATGCCGCGGATGACCTCGCCGATCGGCGCGGTCGAGATCGTGGCGAGCACATAGAGGTTGAGGCCGACCGGCGGATGGACCAGCGCGATCTCCATGTTGTGGGTGAAGACGATCGAGAAATGCACCGGGTCGACGCCCAGCGGCACCAGCACCGGCGCCAGGATGGGCAGCACCAGCAGGAGCGTGGCCACGACCTCGAGGAAGCAGCCCAGGATCAGCAGCAGGACGTTGATCGCGAGCAGGAACTCCCAGGTCGACAAGTGATGGTCGAGCACCCATTGCACCAGCTTCGCCGGCACGCCCGAGTCGGTCATCCAGTGGCCGAAGGCGATGGCGGTGGCCACGATCAGCATGATGGTTCCGGCGCTCTTCAGCGCATCGGCGATCACCTCCAATGACTGCTGCCAGCGGAAGCCGCGATAGAAGCCCAGGCTGATCGCCATCGAGGCGGCGGCGGCGATGGCGGCGGCCTCGGTGACGGTGACGATGCCGCCATAGATGCCGACCAGCACGATCGCGGGCACGAGCAAGGCGGGGATGGCGCGCCAGGTCACGCGCCAGCGCTCCGCCATGGGCAGCGCGGGCTCGATCGGGAAGTTGCGCCGCCGTGCGTCGTACCAGACCCAGAGCAGGAAGGCCGCGGCCTGCAGCAGGCCGGGCAGGATGCCGGCGAGGAACAGGCGCGGAACCGACTGCTCGGCGACGATGCCGTAGAGGATCAGCGCCAGGCTGGGCGGAATCACGATGCCGATCGTGCCCGAGGCGCCGATGACGCCGAGCGCGAACGAGCGCGGATAGCCCTTCTCGAGCATGGCGGGCAGCAGGATCGTGCCCATGGCGAGCGCCGTCGCCACCGACGAGCCGCAGATCGCGGCGAACAGCGTGCAGGAAACGACGGTGACGAGCCCCAGCGAGCCGCGCACGCCGCCGATCCAGGCGGTGCAGAGATCGACCAGCGCCTTGGCGACGCCGCCCTGCCGCATGAACGCCGCGGCCATCACGAACAGCGGCAGCGACATCAGGGTGGAGGAGTTGAGCGAGTCGATCACCACCTGGGCCATGCCGATCAGCGGCTGGTCCGAGAAGAAGAACAGCGCGGCGGCGCAGGCGCCCAGCACCAGGAAGATCGGCATGCCGGACGCCAGCAGGCCGAAGAACATCACGAAGAAAAGCAACGTCCCCATCGCCGCTCAAGGACCTCCGCCGGAGAGCGGCATCTCGTGCTCGGGCACGTGGCCCACCGTCATCGTCGCCGGGTCGAAATGGAACAGGTAGCGCCACAGGCGGATGCCGTAGCGCACGGTCATCAGGACGCCGCCCGTGGGCAGCGCGCTGTAGTAGATCCACATCGGAAAGCCCAAGTCGCTGGCGCTGTGCTCGTCGAGCGTCCACGACGACCAGGCGATGTGCACGCCGTACCAGATCATGCCGAGGCAGAAGGCGAGCGCCACGACGCAGTTGAACGTCTCCATCCAGCGCTGCCCCCGGGGTCCCACCAGGCGCAACACCAGGTCCGGCCGCACGTGGCCGTCGGTGCGCACGAGCTGGCTCGAGATGATCATCACGCCCCAGACCACGAGGTAGACGATCACCTCCTCGGCCCAGCTTATGGCGTAGGCCGGAAAGAAGTAGCGTCCCACCACCTGGACGACGCCAACGATCATGGCGACCGCGCCGAGCAGCCCGACAAGCGTGCGCTCGACGCGATCCCACCAGCTAGCGTTGCGATTCACGGGCGCAGACGGCTCACGCCGATGAGCCCACGGCTTCCTTGACCAGGGTGACGATCTCGTTCGAGAGCTTGGCGTCCTTGATGAGCGAGCCGATGTCGCCCATCATCGCCTTGCGCGTGGCGGCGAGATCCTCGGCGCTGGGGTCGTGGATTTTCACGCCGTTGCTCTCCAGCACCTTGCGCGCATTGGCCTGGCTGTCGGCCGCGCCCTGGCGGTAGCGGCCGATATTGGCGGCCCACAGGTCGGTCATCATCTTCTGCTGCGCCGCCGAGAGCTTGGACCAGAAGCTTTTGGCGATCATGGGGATGTACTGGCCCATGAACTGGTGGTCGGCGTAGGAGAACTTCACGCCGGCTTCCCAGAGCTTGGCGGAGTTGCAGCTCTCGTCGGTCGACACGAAGGCGTCGAACGTGCCCTGCGAGAGGGCAAGCGGCACGTTGGGCCAGGCGGTGGTGTTGGCGATGCCGCCGGCGAACTTGATGCGCCAGGAGATCGCGGCGCCGCCGGGGCTGCGGATCTTCAGACCCTTGAGTGCGCTGAATTTGTCGAGCGGCACCTTGGTCGAGTACCAGTTCTGATAACCGAGGTCGATCCACGGCCCCAGTACCTGCGTATTGAGCTTGCCCTCGAGCTCCTGGTTGACCTTGGCGCCGGCCTTGCCGTCGGTCGCCTTGTGCGTAACGTCGATCGGCACGCCATAGAAATAGGGCAGCTGGACCATGTCGCAGTCGGGCACCAGGCCGGTCAGCACCCAGGCGCCGGGCGCCGCCATCTCGACCTGGCCCTGCAGCAGCGCCTTGCTCACATTGAGGTCGGCAAAGAGCTGGCCGGACTGGAACAGCTCGCCCTTGATCTCGCCCTTGGAGGCCTGCTCGACCTTGGCGAGGTAATCGACGATGGCGACGTTGCGTGGATGGCTGGGCGCCGTGTCGAGCGAGCAGCGCAGCTTTAAGGGCTCCGCGGCGCGCAGCACCGCGGGTGCGGCCAGTGTCGCGGCCGCGACACCGACGAAGGTCCGGCGACCGATACGAGCATGCATGGGACGGTTCCTCTCATTTTGCGTGTCAGGATGTAATTTCTTCCTGTTGCCGTCCAGTCTCGACCGCGGCCGCCCCAGCCGCAGTCCCGCCAAGTGTCGCAGGTTCGCTCAGCGCCCTGCGGTGCGGACCCAGACCTGCCTCCCCCGTCATACGGGGGAGGTGCCCGCGCCGCGGGCGGAGGGGGAAGGCCGCACAGACGATCTCGGAAAATTTCAGATCTGCTATCGGCGGATTCCTCGACTGCGGCTTTCCCCCTCCGGCCCTTTGGGCCACCTCCCCGGTATGACGGGGGAGGCAGGTCCTCTTCTGCTCAGATCTCGACGAGCGCCAGGTCCTGGAACCAGCTCTGGGCCTGGACGTACTTCTTGATCTTGGCCGACAGCGCCCGCGGCGTGGTGTCGTGATAGACCCAGATCATCACCGCATCGTCGACGGCCTTGGCGTGGATCTTGGCCGCGATCTCGTCCTGCCTGGCCGGGTCGAAGGCGTTCTTCAGCTCGACCACGAGCTGGTCGACCTCGGGATTCTTGTAGAAGCTCCAGTTCACGCCGACAGGCGCGGTCTGATCGGAGGCGAAGAAGCGGTTGACCGCATAGAACGGATCGGACGTCACGTGGGTGACGTTGGTGGCCGAGACGTCCTTGTTCATGTCGGCCTTGGCGCCGCCCCGCCAGCCCGTCATCAGGGCCTCGAGCTCGACCGGTTTGAAGTCGATGTTGAAGTAGGCCTCCTTCAGCATTTCCTGGATGGCCTCGTTGACGGTCTGGTTGGTGCCGCTGGCCTGGATCGAGATCCGCGCCTGCAGGGGCTTGGTCTTGCTGTAACCCGCTTGGGTCATCAGCGTGCGCGCCTCGTCGGGCGCGTACTTGATCTCGAAGCTGGGCTTGCCGAACCACGGGCTGCTCTTGTCGACCTCGCCATAGGCCGGCGTCACCAGCCCGCCCAGCAGCTTCACGATGGCGTCGCGGTCGATTGCGAGGTTGGCCGCCTTGCGCACCCTTATGTCGGTCCACGGCGATCCCTCGACCAGCGAGGGATGATACTGGAAGACGTGCGGCGTGATGTTGCTCGAGATCCGCGCCCCGCTCTTCTTCAGCCGGTCCAGCACGTCGGGCGCCGGCCCGTCGATCATATCGACGGCGCCGGAGATCAGGGCGGCGCTGCGGCTCGAATCTTCCGGCGCGCAGACCAGGACGAAGCGGTCGACCTTGGGGATGCGCTTGGGGTTCCAATAGGCCTCGTTCTTCATCAGCTCGGCGTGCTCGCGCGGCACGAAGCGGGTGAGCTTGAACGGGCCGGTGCCCGACGGCTCCATGGCGAACTTGTTCCAGTCGCGGCCGAGCTTCTCCCACTGCGTCGGGCTCGAGACCAGGAACCACAGGAGCTGATAGGGGAAGAGCGAGTCGACCGACTTGGTCTTGATCTCGATCTCCAGGTCGCCGCTCTTCCTGTAGCTCGCGAGGCCCGGCAGGCGCGGCCGCACCTGCGCCGACTGGCGCGTGTCGAACTGCGGCGCATCCTTGTTGAAGACCTTCTCGAGGTTCCAGATCACGGCGTCGGCGTCGAACGCCGAGCCGTCGTGGAACTTCACGCCCGGGCGCAGCTTGAAGGTCCACAGGGTCTTGTCGGCGTCGCCCACCTTCCACTCGGTCGCCAGCCCGGGGATCATCTTTCCCGGCCGGTCCGACACGTCGAGTTCCCAGGCGATCAGCGGATCGTAGATCGTGTGCCCAGTATATTGGTAGGCGTTGGCGCCGCGATCAGGCTGACCGGTCGTGAGCGGAATGTCGGTCATCGGAATGCCGTAGCGCACGACCTTTTCCTGCGCCCAGGCGGCGTGCGGCACGGCAAGCGCCGTCGTGGCGGCAAAAAGCGAGCGGCGTGAGAGCTTCATGGTGTCTCCTGAAAGCGGAAAGTCGCCTGCCTACGCATGCGACTCTCGTGCCAGAAGTCACGCCGGACCGCGGGCCTCCAGGCCCGCTCTTGTCATCCTGAGCGAAGGATCTCATGTCGGTTGCAAGCGGCGTTGAGGTCCCTTCGGCTGCGCTCAGGGCATGCCTTCGCTTCTCTCGGGACGACAAATCAGAAGGCTGGTATGATGAATTCATACCGGCGAGGCATTGCCCATGTCGAAAGTTTCCAAGCGCACCTTCAGCCTTCCCGCCGAGCAGGCAGCTTACATAGACGCCAAGGTTGGTTCCGGCGGCTACGCGTCCGGTTCAGAGGTCATCAGAGCGGGTCTTCGCGCATTGCAGGAACGCGATGCGGCGTTCGAACGATGGCTGCACGAAGAGGTCGTCCCGACCTATGACGCGACCAAGGCCGATCCCTCAAGTCGCATTCCAGCAAAGGCAGTCTTTGCCGAAGCCCGTGCGCGTTACAGCAGCGGACGGCGTAAGGCGCGTCGTTGAACCGTCGAGCCGTCACCTTCACGCCACAGGCTCGCAGTGACCTTCTCAGTATTGGCGATTGGATTGCAGAACGTGCCGGCAACGAAGTTGCGATTCTACGTCTCCACTACGGCGGCCGGAATTGGTCATCTAGCTGAACGCCTCTTCTCCCAGGTGCCACGCGTGGAAGCCTTCGGGTATTTCGTCGCGCGGTCCGGCGATCGATCGGCCGCTTGCCTTGCCGGGGGCCTTGGGCGGACCCTGACGCCAACCGACGGTCAAAACGATCGCGCCGCGCAGGAGGAAGCGAACCATGAGCACGGCCACAGCCAACGACGCGGGTGGGTTGCCGAACTCGCCTTCGTATCATGCAGCAAGCGTCGGTCCGCTCGAGCTGAAGCACATGCGGCACGCGAACTATCGTGCCGTCGCCGACGACAGCCGCATCACGCCGACGCACCGGCATATCGCCATCGCCAATGGCTTGGGCTGGGGCTTCGACGGTATGGACGGCGTGATCTTCGCGCTGATCTCGCCGCTCATCATCAAGGAGTTCGCGCTCACCGTGCCGCAGTACCGGACGGGCCTGCAGATCTCGCTCTTCATCGGCATCGCCGGCCTCTATGTCTGGCCGTGGCTTTCCGACCGCTACGGGCGGCGAACGCTGCTCGCGGTCAATATCGCGCTGTTCTCGCTGCTGATGCCGGTCGTCGCCCTCTCGCCCACCTTCACGGTGTTCGTGATCGCACGGTCGATCATCGGCTTCGCCCTGAACGGCGAGTGGTCGCTGGGCTCGATGCTGGTGGCGGAAACCTGGCCGGCGCGCCTGCGCGGCCGCGTCATCAGCATCAACCGCGCGGCGTGGTGCTTCGGCGCCTCGCTGGCCGGAGCGATCACCGGCATCGCCGCCGCGGCCTGGGGCTGGCGGATAGCAGTCATGGTGCCGGGCGTGATCGCGCTGCTGGCGATCTACGTGCGCGCGACCTGCCCCGAATCGCCCTACTGGGTGCGCACCCAGGATCGCAAGACCCGCGTGCGCGGGGCGCTGGAGCGCGGCGAGCCGGTGGGCGAGGTGGATCGCGCCTGGTACCTCAAGGCCGACAAGATCGGCATCCGGCAGGTCTTCATGCCCGACATCTTGCCCGCGACCCTGGTCGCGCTGTTCGTCGCCTGCTGCAGCACCTGCATCTTCGGCACGGTGGGGGCCTGGATGCCCCTGTACCTGTCCACCGAGAAAGGCTGGTCGACGGCGGAATACAGCGCCTTCTATGTCTGTTGGGGCATCGTCGGATTCTTCGGCCTGTGGCTCGCGGGCTGGCTGGCCGATCGCGTCGGGCGGCGGGTCGCCTTCATCGCCCTCCTGCTCGAAGGCGCCGTCTTCCTCACCGCCTGGATCTTCACCCAGAACCATCTGCTGCTGTGGGTCTTCGGCCTGGCGTGGAGCTTCGGCTTCCTGGGCTTCTGGGGGCCCAGCACCGTGCTGACGGCGGAGATCTTTCCCACCCGCGTCCGCGGCGTCGCCAACGGCGTGGTCTGGGCCATCGCCTACTTCGTGGGCTTCGTGTTGTGGCCGTTCGCGACGGTCGCCCTGCAGCAGGCAACCGGCTCCTTCAAGCTCGCCTTCCTCTGCATCCCGATCTTCATGCTGCTGATGGCGCTCGGCGTCTGGCTTTGCGTGCCCGAGCATGCCGGCAAGGAGCTGAACAAGATCAGCGTCTGACCCTTCGCAAATGCTTATAAGGCAGACTCATGTCTTGCCGGAGCGCGGGCCTCCAGGCCCGCTCATGTCATTGTATCGACGACGAAGATGCGGACCTGGAGGTCCGCGGTCCGGCAAGTCAATTGATCGGGACATACTCTAGCTGAACGCCTCTTCCCACGTGCCGCGCGTCGACGCCTTGGAATATTCGGTGGCGCGGTTTTCGAAGAAGTTGGTGTGCTCGATAGCGTTCAGCATCTGGTCCATCCACGGCAGCGGGTTCTTGGCGTCCGTGCGGTAGATCGGCTGCAGGCTGAGCTGGGTCAGCCTGCGGTCGGCGATGTAGCGGATGTAGCGCTTCACATCGACCGCCGTCATGCCCTCGATGCCGCCCAGCTCGAAGGCAAGGTCGATGAAGGCGTCCTCGTGGTCGACGATGGTCGAGCAGGCGACATAGATCTCGCGCTTGAGCTCCTCGGTCCAGATCTCGGGATTCTCCTGCACGAAGGCGCGGAACAGCTTGATGATCGAGTTGCAGTGCAGCGTCTCGTCGCGCACCGACCACGACACGATCTGGCCCATGCCCTTCATCTTGTTGAAGCGCGGGAAGTTCATCAGCATGGCGAACGAGGCGAAGAGCTGCAGGCCCTCGGTGAAGGCGCCGAACACCGCCAGCGTCTTGGCGATCGCGGGCTTGGACTCGACGTTGAACTCCTGCATGTAGTCGTACTTGTCCTTCATCTCCTTGACGTGGAGGAAGGCCGAGTACTCGGTCTCCGGCATGCCGATCGTGTCGAGCAGGTGGCTGTAGGCAGCGACGTGGATCGTCTCGGTCGACGAGAAGGCCGCCAGCATCATCTGCACTTCGGTCGGTTTGAAGACCCGCGAATAGTGCCGCATGTAGCAGTTGTTCACCTCGACGTCGGCCTGGGTGAAGAAGCGGAAGATCTGCGTCAGCAGGTGGCGCTCGCTGTCGGTGAGCTTGTTGCGCCAGTCCTTGACGTCGTCGGCCAGCGGCACCTCCTCGGGCAGCCAGTGGATGCGCTGCTGCATCAGCCAGGCGTCGTAGGCCCAGGGATAGTGGAACGGCTTGTAGATCGGCTTGGCGTCTAGAAGGGACATGGCGGCGGACCGGTCAATGAATGAAGCGAAAGAGACCCCGTCGCGCCCCGGGCGGTGAGCCCGAGGGCGCGGCGAGGAACGCTGACGTTACTGGCAGCTAAGGCACTCTTCGTAGTCGTTCGGCTGCGCCGGTGCCGGCGGCGCGCCGATTGGGGCTGAGGGGGCGTCGAGTCCGGGAGTTGAAAGAGCATGGTCGCCGAGCGGCGCGGCGGTGAGCGCCTCGCCGGCCACCGTTTCGGCGCGCTGGATGGAAAGCGAGCGGCAGTAGTAGAGGGTCTTCACGCCGCGCTTCCACGCCATCATGTGGATCTGGTGCAGGTCGCGCTTATGGACGTCGGCCGGCAGGAAGATGTTGAGCGACTGGCTCTGGCAGATGTAGGGCGCGCGGTCGGCGCCGTGCTCGACCAGCCAGCGCTGGTCGATCTCGAAGGCGGTCTTGAACACCGCCTTCTCGTGGTCGTCGAGGCAGTCGAGATGCTGCACCGAGCCCTGGCTGACGGTGATCGAGGTCCAGGTGTCCTCGTCGTTCCTGCCCTTCTGGGCCAGGAGCTTCTCGAGATAGGGATTGTGCACCACGAACGACCCCGACAGGGTCTTGTGGTTGTAGACGTTGGCCGCCGACGGCTCGATGCCGGGCGAGGCGCCGCCGCAGATGATCGAGATCGAGGCGGTGGGCGCGATCGCCAGCTTGTTGGAGAAACGCTCCTCGATGCCGAAATCGGCCGCATCTGGACAGGCGCCGCGTTCCTTGGCGAGGGCCTTCGAGGCCTCGTCGCACTGGCCGCGGATGTGCTTGAACATCTTCTTGTTCCACACCTTGGCCATCACCGATTCGAGCGGGACGTTGTTCTGCTGCAGGAACGAATGGAAGCCCATCACGCCCAGCCCCACCGAGCGCTCGCGCATGGCGGCGTAGGTGGCGCGGGCGAAGTCGGTGCCGGCCTTGTCGATGAAGCTCTGCAGCACGTTGTCGAGGAAGCGCATCACGTCCTCGATGAAGGTCGGATGCTCGTGCCATTCGAGATAGCTCTCGAGATTGAGCGAGCTGAGGCAGCACACCGCGGTGCGCTGCTTGCCGTGATGGTCGACGCCGGTCGGCAGCGTGATCTCGCTGCACAGGTTCGAGGTCTTGACTTCGAGGCCGGCCATCTTGTGATGCTGGGGCCGCGCGTTGTTCACGTGATCGACGAAGATCAGGTAGGGCTCGCCGGTCTCGATGCGCGCCGTCAGGATGCGGATCCACAGATGCCGCGCCGAGACCTTGCGCTGCACGGCGCCGTCCTTGGGGCTCACGAGCGCCCACTCCTCGTCAGCCTCGACGGCCCGCATGAAGGCGTCGGAGATCAAGAGGCCGTGGTGCAGGTTGAGCGCCTTGCGGTTGGGATCGCCGCCGGTCGGCCGGCGGATCTCGATGAACTCCTCGATCTCCGGATGATTGACCGGCAGGTAGACCGCGGCCGAGCCGCGGCGCAGCGAGCCCTGGCTGATGGCGAGGGTGAGCGAGTCCATCACCCGGATGAACGGCACCACGCCCGAGGTCTTGCCGTTCATGCCGACCTTTTCGCCGATCGAGCGGAGATTGCCCCAGTACGAGCCGATGCCGCCGCCGCGCGCCGCCAGCCAGACATTCTCGTTCCACAGGCCGACGATGCCTTCGAGCGAATCGCTCGCCTCGTTCAGGAAGCAGGAAATCGGCAACCCGCGGCTGGTCCCCCCATTGCTGAGCACCGGCGTGGCCGGCATGAACCACAGATTGCTGATGTAGTCGTAGAGCCGCTGGGCATGGCCATCGTCGTCGGCATAGGCCGAGGCCACCCGGGCAAACATCTCCTGGTAGCTCTCGCCCGGCAGGAGATATCGGTCGGACAGGGTGGCCTTGCCAAAGACCGTCAGGCGGGAGTCCCGAGAGGCATCAGTAACAACCCGCGCACCGCTTCGAACTTGAACAACATCAAACACTTGCGGCCCCCATTATCTTTTTGTCCACAGCAGTGGATAAATCACTCTGTGGAAGACACCTACATCTAGGGAGTGGCATCGCCATCCCCACTATCCATTGATGATACGTCACTCAAAAGCCATGTCATTGCCATTTTTATTCCCGGCATGTGAATCTCAAGAACGACGATGTAACTATTTGTAATAGCTATAGAAAATGAACTTCCGAAATTTGTATTTTTGACCATGGGCAACCCTTCGCACCTGCAGCACAGCACGAGAACAAAACGCGCTTTGCCACGGATTCCAAGGGCCTCAGACAGAAACGCCAGCGAATCGGCTCACCCCCGCCGGGGCACCGCCAGAAACGCGAGATGCGATAGGCACTTTTGGCGTCGCCAAATCGTCATGGCGTCCCGGCGTTGAGACATCCGGCCAGCCCCTCCATGTGCCTACTTAATTCTTCCCCAACCGAGTTGCCTTCGATCGGGATCAAGATGGCCCTTGTTGCCTCAAACGGTGCGCATTTATTCAGCCTGAGCTCGACGCCGACATTCGATCGACACCGATACCAAAGTATTACTTGACTTAATCTGAATTATGACTTAACTAGCGGGTTGTCACCGCGAAGGCCGTCATCATGTCTTTCCGCTTCGAGCGCCAAACTCTTGGTCGGCCGGCACACGCCGATCCGGCCCATTTGCCGCCAGCGCTTTTGCCGCAGCCTCGTCGCGGGCCAAAAGTGGGACGGGGCGGAAAGGGCGGAAAGGGCGGAAACCCCGAAACGCCGGCGAAATCGAAGGGGCGCAGACGGGCAAGCGCACGGGCGGAAACTGGCGGAAACTGGCGGAAACCCCCAGGATGACCGGTACGGCGAGCCGACGGCCCCGACGCTGGATTTGACACAGTCGTAGGCAACATCTGACGGCCGCCAGCCGGGAGGAACACAGCATCATGGCCATCGCACTGGCGCCGCGCGTCTACGGGCTGGATGCCATCTGCGCCGCCGCCCTGCAGACCGGCGGCGGCGAGGAAGCGGCCCACTTCGCCCGCCGCGTCTTCGGCCGTGTCGCCGACAAGGACCTGGCGGCGGCGCCGGCCGACCAGCGCGCCCAGGCGGCGACCGCCCTGCTCGCCTTCGCCCGCCGCCGCCTGCCCGGCGTCGCCAAGGTCCGGGTGTTCAATCCGTCCATCGCCGACCACGGCTTCGAAAGCCGCCACACCATCGTGCAGATCGTCAACGACGACATGCCGTTCCTGGTCGATTCGATCACCAACGAGTTCAATCGCCGCGAGATCGCCGTCCACCTGCTGGCGCATCCCGTGATGGTGGTACGGCGCGATCTCGACGGCGACCTTCTGGGCATCGCGGCCGAGGCCGGCGAGCGGACGCGATCCGAATCGATGATGCATATCGAGATCGACCGCCAGGCCGATCCCGCCGCCCTCGACGAGCTCGCCACGGCGCTGACCCGCGTGCTGTCCGAAGTGCGGCTGGCGGTCGAGGACTGGCGGCCGCTGCGGCGCGCCTGCCTCGACGCCATCGCCGATCTCGCGCCCGGCCGCTCGCCCAACCTCGCCGAGTACGACGATTTCCTGCGCTGGCTGGAAGCCAACCATTTCACCTTCCTCGGCCATCGCCGCTACCGCTACCTCGACGATGCCGCGCAGCCGGGTGGCCTGCGCTACGAGATGATCCCGGGCTCCGCGCTGGGCATCCTGCGCCGCGACGAGGTGCGGCTGTTCGAGGCCGGCCTCGGCGGCGGCGAGGCGATGGCCCGCTTCGCGCGCGGCCCGCACAACATCCTGATCATCAAGACCGACCGCCCCTCGCTGGTCCACCGCATGGGACCGATGGATTGCGTGATCGTGAAGACCTACGACGCCGACGGACGGGTGACCGGCGAGCGGCGTCTGGTCGGCCTGTTCACGTCCGCCGCTTACCATGCCCTGGTGCAGGACGTGCCGCTGCTGCGCGGCCGGGTCGACGGCGTCCTGCGGCGCTCCGGCCTCGACGCCAACAGCCACGACGGCAAGGCGCTGCTGGCGATCCTCGAAGCCTATCCGCGCGACGAGCTGTTCCAGATCGAGGAAGACACGCTCTACGACCATGCGCTGGGCATTCTGCAATTGCAGGAGCGGCGGCGGGTGGCGCTGTTCACGCGTCGCGACGCGGTCGGCCGCTTCGCGACCTGCCTGGTGTTCGCCCCGCGCGAGCGCTTCGACGCCGCGCTCTCCGATCGCTTCGCCGCCATCCTCGAGCAGGCATGGCACGGCAAGGTGACGTCGGTCGCCTCTTCGATCAGCAGCGACTCGGCGCTCGCCCAGTCGCTCTATACGCTCACTCTCGAGGCCAACGACACGCCGACGCCCGCCCTCGCCGAGCTCGAGCAGGCGCTCGTCGAGGCGGCGACCTCGTGGAGCGACCGCTTGCGCGCCGCCCTGCAGGCGAGCCTTGGCGAGGTCGACGGCCGCGCCGCCGCCCGCCGCTGGCGCGACTGGTTCCCGGCCATCTATCGCGACAGTTTCGGTGCCGACCAGGCGATGGCCGACCTCGGGCCGCTGCAGGCGGCCCTCGGCGGCCAGCCGTTCGGCGTGCGTCTCGACCGCGACGCCGGCTCGCCCCTGCACCGCTTCACCTTGCGCCTGTTCCATCCCCGGGAGCCGATCGCGCTGGCCGATATCCTGCCGCCGGCCGAACATCTGGGTCTGCGGGTCCTGAGCGAAGTGCCGTTCCTGCTGCAGGCCGCCGGCGCAGAGGCGATCGCCCTGCAGGTCTTGACCGTCGAGACCATCGACAAGTCGGCGGTCGATCTCGCAGCCGTCGGGCCGCGTTTCATCGAAACCGTCGACAAATTGTGGGCGGGCGCCCTCGAAAGCGACGGGCTGAACCGCCTGGTGCTGGGCGCAGGGCTCGCCTGGCGCGAGGTGGCGATCCTGCGGTCCTACGCCAAGTACCTGCGGCAGGCCGGCATCGCCTTCAGCCAGGACTACATGGAGCGCGCGCTCACGGCCTATCCGGCGATCGCCCGGCTGATGGCCGATCTCTTCATGGCGCGCTTCGACCCCGCTCTGGGTGAGGCCTCGTCGGACAAGCGCAAGGAAAAGATCGACGCCATCGAAGCCAGGCTCGCCATCGCGCTCGAAGCCGTCGCGACGCTCGACGAGGACCGCATCCTGCGGCGCTTCCTCAATGCCTTGCGATGCAGCTTGCGCACCAACTACTGGCAAACCGACGCGGACGGCGCGCCCAAGGACTGGATCTCCTTCAAGATCGACAGCCGCACCATCGACGATCTGCCGGCGCCCCGGCCGCTGGTCGAGATCTTCGTCTACAGCCCGCGCATGGAGGGCATTCATCTGCGCGGCGGACGCGTCGCGCGCGGCGGCATCCGCTGGTCCGACCGGCGCGAGGATTTCCGCACCGAGATCCTGGGTTTGATGAAGACCCAGATGGTGAAGAACGCCGTCATCGTGCCGGTCGGCTCCAAGGGCGGCTTCTACGTCAAGCGGCCGCCAATCAACGCACAAGGGGGCGGCGGCACGCGCGAGCAGGTCCAGGCCGAAGGCATTGCCTGCTACCAGACCCTGATCCGCGGCCTTTTGGACATCACCGACAACTACGCCGAGGGCGGCGTGCGGCCGCCGGCCCATGTCGTGCGCCACGATTCGGACGATCCCTATCTCGTGGTCGCCGCCGACAAGGGCACGGCCACCTTCTCCGACATCGCCAATGCGCTCGCCCAGGAATACGGCTACTGGCTGGACGACGCCTTCGCCTCGGGCGGCTCGGCCGGCTACGACCACAAGAAGATGGGCATCACCGCGCGCGGCGCCTGGGAATCGGTGAAGCGCCACTTCCGCGAGCTCGGCCACGACATCCAGACCACGCCCTTCACGGTCACCGGCGTCGGCGACATGTCGGGCGACGTGTTCGGCAACGGCATGCTGCTGTCGCGCCACATCAAGCTTCTGGCCGCCTTCGACCATCGCCACATCTTCATCGACCCGATGCCCAACCCGGCGACGAGCTGGACCGAGCGCAAGCGCCTGTTCGACCTGCCACGCTCGTCGTGGATGGACTACGACAAGTCGCTCTTGTCGGCGGGCGGCGGCATCTACGACCGCGCCGCCAAGTCGATTGCGCTCTCCGCCGAAGCGCAGCAGGTGCTGGGCATCGAGTCGCCCAGCATGACGCCGGTCGACCTGATGCGCGCCATCCTGGCGGCGCCGGTCGACCTGCTCTATTTCGGCGGCATCGGCACCTACGTGAAGGCTTCCAGCGAGAGCCAGGCCGATGCGGGCGATCGCACCAACGATGCCATCCGGGTCGACGCCAACCAGCTGCGCGCCAGCGTGGTGGGCGAGGGCGCCAATCTCGCGCTCACCCAGCGCGGCCGGGTCGAGGCGGCGCTGGGCGGGCGCAAGATCAACACCGACGCGCTCGACAATTCGGCCGGCGTCGATACCTCGGACCACGAGGTCAACATCAAGATCGCGACCGGCGAAGCCATCAGTCGCGGCCTCTTGAAACGCGCCGATCGCGACCCGCTGCTCTTCTCCATGACCGACGAGGTCGCCTCCCTCGTGCTGCGCCACAATTACCAGCAGAGCCAGGCGATCAGCGTCGCCGCCGACCTGGCCGGCGAGGAGCACGACCGCCTGGAGCGCTTCATGCGCGCGTTGGAACGCCAGGGCCGGCTCGACCGCGCCGTCGAATTCCTGCCCAGCACCGTCGAGATGCGCACGCGCGCCCAGAACCGCCAGTATCTCACCCGGCCTGAACTCTCGGTGCTGCTGGCCTACGCCAAGATCGACCTCAACGACGAGATCCTGGAGTCGGACCTGCCCGACGACCCGCTGCTCGAGGGCGAGCTGCTGCGCTATTTCCCGACGGCGCTGCAGGAGAAGTACGAACCCGCGATCCGCGCCCATCGGCTGCGCCGCGAGATCGCCGCCCTGCAGGTCATGAACTCGCTGATCAATCGCTGCGGGCCGACCTTCGTGCGCAATATCGGCCTGCGCACCGGCGCGCCGGCCGCCGCCATCGCACGCGCCTTCGCCGTGGTGCGCGATGCCTGGAAGCTGCGCGACCTGTGGGGCGACATCGAAGCGCTCGACCCCGCGCTCAAGGCCCAGGCGCAGATCCGCATGCTGGTGGCCTCGCAGCGTTTTCTCACACGGGCCGTGCAATGGACGCTGCGGCGTCTGCCGCAACCGCTCGACACCATGGCGGCGACCGAGCAGTTGGGCGCCGCGGTGGCGGCGCTGGGCGACCTGCCGCCCGCCGTGATCGGCGACGCCGAAAGTGCTGCCCTGGCCGAGCGCGCGGCGGCTTTCGAGGCGATGGGCGCGCCGGCCGGTATCGCCCGCCGCGCGGCCGCGCTCGAGACGCTGGCCGGCGCCGGCGATCTGATGCTGGCCGCGCGCACCAACGGCTGCAGCATCGAGACCGCGACCCGCGTCTATTTCCGCATGGGCGAGCGGCTGTCGCTCGCCACCCTGGCGACGGCGGCGCAGAAGCTGCCGCGCGAGGGCCAGTGGCCGGCCCAGGCGGCGCTCGCCATGCAGGACGAGCTGGCGACGCTGCACGCCGATCTCCTGGCCTCCGCGCTGCGCGCCGGGTTCTTGACCGCGGACGCGGGCGCCGCCGCCGATCCGGACGCGGTCCTGGCGCGCTGGAGCGAGCCCCGCAAGCTTGCGCTCGATCGCGTCGACCGGCTCCTGAAAGAGGATCTGGCGGCGGCCGACGCACTCGATCTTGCCATGCTGTCGGTCGCCACGGCCGAGCTGCGCACCCTTGTGTAGAGACGGATCATCGCCACATCGGAGGCATCATGACCCGCAAAGTCGACACCCATACCGTCCAGAAGAGCGACGTCGAGTGGAGGAAGGAGCTCGACCCGATGCAGCATCACGTGCTGCGCGATCACGGCACCGAGCGCCCCTTTAGCAGCCCGCTGAACAATGAAAAGCGGGCGGGCACGTTTCACTGCGCCGGCTGCGGCCAGCCGCTGTTCGACGCGGCGACCAAGTACGAAAGCGGTTCCGGCTGGCCGTCATTCTGGCAGCCGATGTCGGGCGCGGTCGGGACGTCCAGCGACGCCAGTCACTTCATGACCCGCACCGAGGTGCACTGCGCGAAATGCGGCGGCCATCTCGGCCACGTTTTTCCCGACGGGCCCAAGCCGACCGGCCAGCGCTATTGCATGAACGGCGCGGCGCTCAAGTTCGACGAGAAGAAGTGAGCGGCCGCTCCAGTGATCGATCGGGCAGCGCGTAGAGATCCTCGATCAGCTTTCTGAGGTTGGCGCGCAGCGCCCGCTCGTCGGCGATGCGCAGCCGGTTCTCGTTCAGCACGGCATCGTTCAAGGTGGCGGTGCCCAGGGAGGTACGCGTTTCCTGGTAGACGACGGCGCCGGTTGCCGTGTCGGTCAGCCGATAGGCGACCGACGCCGTGACCGTCATCGCGAAGCCGGCATAGGGCCGTTCCAACGACAGCAGGGTGGCGTCGAGGCGGAAGCGTCCGCTCTGAGCGCTCGCCAGACCGGCGAGCGTCAGCGTCCGCACCAGCGCTTCCTGGAATTCGGCGCTGCCGATCCGCGACCTCCAGGGCGTGCTCGTGTCGGTGCCGATGCCGACGGACGCGACGGTGATCGCCCCGCGATAGGACGGCGCGGGGCCGGGGCCCAGTTCGCCACTGGCAAGCTCGGGAACCATCGACGTATAGCTGGCGGGCGTGGCGCAGGCGCCAAGCCCGGCAAGCAGGAGCATCGCCACGAGAAGACGGATCATCGGCGCCTCCAGATGCCCGAAGCCCATCACAGGCCCTTCAGGAAGTCGATTAACAGTTTGTTGACCTCGGCCGGCGCCTCCTGCTGCACCCAGTGTCCGGCGCCGTCGATGATATGGCTGCCGACGAGGCCGGGCAGGGTTTGCGGGTAGGCGTCGAGCTGCGACTGGGCGGCCGGAAAGCGCAGCACGCCGTCGCGGCTGCCGGCGATGAACAGCGCGGGCTGGCGGATCGGCTGACCGCGCCACGGGCCACCCAGCTCCCAGTTGCGCCGCAGGTTGCGGTACCAGTTCAAGCCGCCGCGAAAGCCGGTGCGCGCGAATTCCTGCGTGTAATAATCGAGGTCAGCCTCGGAGAGCCAGGCCGGCAGAGTCGGCGGATCGACCGTGTTGGCGAGCAAGGTGCCTCCGGTCAGGCGGGCGAAGCCCTTGCCCTTATCTTCGAGCTGGCCGCCGGCGGTGAAGTAGAGGCGGCTCAGGGCGCTGCGAATGTCCTGCTGCAGCTCGGCCTCGGGCACGCCGGGCTTCTGGAAGTACTGCAGGTAGAAGTCGTTGATGCCGAGCTTCTCGAGCGCGCTCAGGATGTCGACATAGCCCGGCGGCGCATAGGGCACGCTCATGGCGCAGACGGCGGGAAATAGATCGGGGCGCCACAAGGCCGCGTGCCAGGCGACCGGCGCGCCCCAGTCGTGGCCGACGATCGTGGCCCGGCTCTCGCCCCCGTTTTTTTCGCTGAGGCCCTTCACCAGCTCGGCCATGTCACCCACCAGGTGGTGGAGCGTGTACTGGTCGATCGCCTCGGGCGCTTCGGTGCCGCCGTAGCCGCGCATGTCGGGCGCCACGCAGCGAAAGCCCGCCGCGCTCACCGCCGTGAGCTGATGGCGCCACGAGTACCAGCTCTCCGGCCAGCCATGACAGAACAGCACCAGGGGGCCGCTGCCGATCTCGGCGTAGCGCATGTGGATGTTGTTCGCCTTGGCGGTCTTGAGCGTGACGCCTGGCACCGGCTGAGCGGTCATTCTTGGTTTCCTCCCGCGACGGGCGCGAGCCTAGCGGGTCATCCTACCCGCGCAAGTGAACGGCACGCGACAGCCGCATGCGCACCGAGGCGCGGGCGCCCAGCAGCAGCGAGCCCAGAAAAAACAGGCTGGCGAACAGCACGATCACCGGCCCCGACGGCAGGCCGGCATGGAACGAGACCAAAAGGCCAATCGCGGCCGACGCGAAAGCCATGGGTGCTGCGATCAGGGTCATCGACCAGACCTCGCGCGCCCAGAAGGAGGCGGCGACGGCGGGCAGCAGGATGAGGCCCAACGCCATCAACGTGCCCAGCGCCTGGAAGCCCGCCACGAGGTTCAGCACGGCCAGTGCCAGGAAGAGATAGTGATAGAGCGAGCCCTTGATGCCCATGGCGGCGAGGAAGCCCGGATTGAAGCACTCCACGACCAGCGGCCGGTAGATGGCGGCCAGCCCGACCAAGGTCACCGTCGTGGTCGAGACCACGAGGATGAGCGCGGTGTCGTCGACCGCGAGGATGGCGCCGAACAGGATGTTCATCAGGTCGACCGCCGAGCCGCGCAACGACACGATCAGCACGCCCGCCGCCATGGCGGTGAGATAGGCCGCGGCAAAGCTCGCATCCTCGCGCATGCTGGAGAAACGGGCGATGACGCCCGATACCAGGGCCGTCGCCATGCCGGCCAAAAAGCCGCCCAGGCTCATCGCCGGCAGCGACAGGCCGCCCAGCAGGAAGCCCAGGGCCGCGCCGGGCAGCAGCGCATGCGAGAGCGCGTCGCCCATCAGGCTCATGCGGCGCAGGATCAGGAACACGCCGATCGACGAGCCGCCGACGGCCAGCGCCAGGCTCGCCACCAGGGCGCGCCGCATGAAGCCGAAATCGGCGAAGGGCTCGATGAGCGTGTCGTAGATCACGCACTCAACCGCATCGGCACTTCGCAGGCATCGGCATGCTCGTCCCAGGCCTCGGCCATGGCGCGGGCGCGCAGCAGGTTGTCGGCCGACAGCACGCGCGCCGTCGGGCCGGCATCGACCAGTTCGCGCGCTAGCAGGAGGGCATTGGGGAAGTCGCGCCGGACCTGCTCGAGATCGTGCAGCACCACGACCACCGTGCGTTTCTCGGCACGCCAGCGCTGGATCAGCACCATCAGGTCGGCGACGGTCTTGGAATCGATGGCGGCAAACGGCTCGTCCAGCAAGACGAGGTCGGCATCCTGCAGCAGCACGCGGGCGAACAGCACACGTTGAAACTGGCCGACCGAGAGCGTGTCGATCGGCCGGCGCTCGAAGCCCGCAAGCCCGACCGCCTCGATGGCATGCCGGGCGTCGTGGATGTCGGCTGGCTTGGCCGCGCCGAAGCCGCCGAAACGCGACCAGCGGCCGAGCAGCACCGTGTCGAACACGGAGATCGGGAAGGAGCGGTCGATCTCGGCCTGTTGCGGCAGATAGGCGATGCGCCGGGCCGTGCATTCGATGCGGCCTTCGATATGCGGCGCCAGCCCCAGCAGCGCCTTCAGGAGCGTGCTCTTGCCCGCGCCGTTGGGGCCCACGATGGCTGTCATCTCGGCCGCCGGGATCTCGGCCGACACGTGATGCACGGCCGGATGGCGGTCGTAGCTTACCGTCAGGTCGAGCAGACGGAGCGCCGCCGTCACAGCGCCCACCAGGCGGCGAGCCACAACAACGCCGCGAGGCCGAGTGCCGCCGCGATGCGGGCCGATGCGCTCATGGCCAGCAGGGTGGTGCCGGGCGAAACACGGATATTCATCGAAGAATTGTTATAATGTTACTTCACTTGAGTCCAGCAACAGCGTGTTCGTTCGTGACCGCCACCTAACCGTTTGTTGATTGGCAGGAAGACCGCGACGCGCGCATCTTGCAGTCATGACGAAGTTTTTAGTTCCCGGGCGGCGTTCGCTGCTGGTCGGTGCCGCTGCGGCAGCCGGCGCAACAATGATCGGCGGAAAGCCCGAGCCGGCCCACGCGCGCGCTACTGCCGAAGGGCCGTGGGCCGTCGAACTCTTCACGTCGCAGGGCTGCAGTTCGTGTCCGCCGTCGGATGCCTATCTCGGCGGCCTGGCCAAGCGCACCGACATCGTGGCGCTGTCCTACCACGTCGACTACTGGGACTATATCGGCTGGAAGGATCCGTTTGCCACGCGCGCCACTACCGAGCGCCAGCGCGCCTACGCGCGGGTGCTGAAGCAGCGCTACGTCTACACGCCGGAGATGGTGGTCGAGGGCATCGGCCACGACACCGGCCGCGAACGCGGCCCGATCGAGCGGCTGCTGGGCGAAGCGCAGCACGGCTCGCCGCAGCGCGCGACGCCCGAGCTGTCGCGCGCCATCGGCGGCCCGCTCACGATCAAGCTCGCGGCATTCCCGCTCAACGGTGAGCCGGCCGACGTCACCTTGGCGATCTACGACCGACGCCACTCGACGCCGGTGGCGAGCGGGGAAAACCAGGGCCGCATGCTCGAGAACTTCAACATCGTCCGCCATCTCGAGGTGCTGGCCCGCTGGGACGGCTCGGCGGCAAGCTGGACGAGCGACGCCGGCCGCATCCAGCCCGGCCAGGGCGCGGCTGTAATCGTGCAGCGCGCCGACCATGGCCCGGTGATCGGCTGCAACAAGCTGGAGCCGATGGTCTCGGGCTAGGCCTTTCGTTGTCCCGGCGGCCTTGCTTCGGCCACGGCCGCGCGCGAAGGTGGGATCGATGTCGCTTTCCAGCGCTGCCGGCCGCCTGACCGCCGTGCTCGGTCCCACCAACACCGGCAAGACGTACCTCGCCATCGAACGCATGCTTGGCCACGAGTCGGGCATGATCGGTTTTCCGCTGCGCCTGCTGGCGCGCGAGAATTACGACCGCATCGTGCAGGTAAAGGGCGCCTCGCAGGTCGCCCTGATCACCGGCGAGGAGAAGATCGCCCCGCCCGGCGCGCGCTATTTCGTCTGCACCGTCGAATCCATGCCGCTCGACCGCATCGTGTCGTTCTTGGCCGTCGACGAAGTGCAGATGGCGGCCGATCCCGAGCGCGGCCACTTCTTCACCGACCGCCTGCTGCACGCGCGCGGCACCCACGAGACCATGCTGCTGGGCGCCGACACCATCCGCCCGGTGCTCAATCGCCTGTTGCCCGACATCGACGTCGTGGCGCGGCCGCGCTTTTCCAAGCTCGCCTATGTCGGTCCGAAGAAGGCGACGCGCCTGCCGCACCGCTCGGCCGTGGTCGGCTTCTCGGCCAGCGAAGTCTATGCCATCGCCGAACTGATCCGCCGCCAGCGCGGCGGCACGGCGATCGTGATGGGCGCCATGAGCCCGCGCACGCGCAACGCCCAGGTCGACATGTTCCAGTCGGGCGAGGTCGATTATCTGGTGGCGACCGACGCCATCGGCATGGGCCTCAACATGGACGTGAACCACGTCTGGTTCGCATCGTTGCGCAAATATGACGGCCGCAGCCTTCGGCCGCTGCACAACGTCGAGCTGGCACAGATCGCCGGCCGCGCTGGCCGCCACATGAACGACGGCACGTTCGGCACCACCGCCGACGTGGGCGGGCTGGAGCCGGAGGTGGTCGAGGCGATCGAGAACCACCGCTTCGATCCGTTGCGCGACGTCCAGTGGCGCAACAATGAGCTCGACTTCCGCTCGGTGGCGGCGTTGATCGCCTCGCTCAACCGGCCGCCGCCGCACGCGGCCCTGCAAAGGGTGCGCGAGCAGGACGACCAGCTCGCCCTGCAGACCTTGTCGGCGCATTCCGAATTCCTGCCGCGGCTGCACACGCTGAAAAGGGTCAAGCTGCTGTGGGAAGTCTGCCAGGTCCCCGACTTTCGCAAGACGATGACCGAGGAGCATACGCGTCTGCTCGGCCAGCTGTTCGAGCACCTGACGCAGGGCGGCGAGCGGCTGCCCGAGGATTGGATCGAGAGCCACGTCCAGCGGCTCGAGCGCTATGACGGCGACATCGACACGCTGATGGCGCGCATCGCCCATGTGCGGACATGGACCTACATTTCGCATCGTCCGGATTGGATCCAGCGCGCGGTGCACTGGCAGGAGCGCGCACGTGCGATCGAGGACAAGCTTTCCGACGTGTTACACCAGCGTCTGACCCAGAGGTTTGTCGATAGACGGGCGGCCCTGCTTGTACGAAGATTACGCGATGAGGGTGAAATGACGACATCGGTCGCCGCGGCGGGCGAGGTCTCGGTTGAAGGTGAGCATCTCGGACGCATCGAAGGCTTCCGCTTCGTTCCCGACGCGACCGAGGGACAGACCGATCAGAAAGCCGTGCTGAGCGCCGCCCTTCGCGCGCTGCGCCAGGACCTGCCGGCGCGCCTGCAGGCGTTCGCGGCCTCGCCCGACGGCGAGCTCGTGTTCGACTCGCAGCTTCGCGTCTGCTGGGGCGGCGGCCCGATCGCGCGCCTGCTGCCAAGCGGCGACATCCTGGCGCCCAAGGTCGAGGTCCTGTCGTCCGACCTGCTCGACGGGCCGGCGCGCGAGGAGGTGCGCAAGCGCGCCGCCGCCTGGGTCGAGACGCGCATTCGCCTCGGCCTCAGCGAATTGATGGACGCGCGCGCCACGGCCGAACTGCCGGCCGGCGCGCGCGGCATCGTCTTCCAGCTCTGCGAGGGCCTGGGTGTCCTGCCGCGCCGGCCGATCGAGCAGCAGCTCGCCGAGCTCGGCGAAGACGACCGCAAGGCGCTGGCGCGGCTCGGCGTCAGGGTCGGCGTCTATTCGCTCTATTTCCCCAGCATGCTGAAGCCGGTGCCGATCCGCCTGCGCGCTGGCCTCTGGATGATCGCGCGCAACCGCGAAACCATTCCGCTGCTGCCGGCCGAGGGGCGCACCTCGATGGACCTGCCGCGCGACGCCGAGCGCGAGTTCTACGCCACCATCGGCTACCTGCCGCTGGGCGACCATGCCATCCGCGCCGACATGGTCGAGCGTTTGGCGGCGATGGCGCGGCAGGCGGTGCGCGAGAGCCGCGAAGCCGCGCGCCGGGCGCAGCAGCAGCAGAAGAAGCCTGCGCGCGAGGCCAAGCCCGAGTCACCGGCAGCGACCGCAGCGCCGTCGACCGACGAGATCAGCGAGTGGGCGATCGTGGCGGCGGCCTTCGGCGAGAGCGAGCCGGCGCCGGCCCCCGAGCCTGTGGTCGAAGCACCGCCCGCCGAAGCGACGCCCATCGCCGACGAAGCGAAGCCGCAAGAGACGCCGGAAGAGACGAGCGCGAGCGAGCCGGCGCCGACGGACGAGGCGTCTCCTCTGCAGGCCGATGCGACACCGGACGAGACGAAGGCGGAAGAGGCGAACGCTGTAGAGCCGGCGGCCGAAGAGACGAAGGCCGATGAGACGAAGGCGGAAGAGACGAAGGCGGAAGAGACGAAAGCCGAAGAGACGAAAGCGGAAGACACGAAAGCCGAAGCTCCCAAGAAGGACGGCCCGCGGCCGTTGCCACCCGGCTGGTTCCGCGCCGCGCCGCAGATGATGTCGCTGGTCGGCTGCTCTGAGCCCGAGATGGCCAACGTGCTGCAGGGCTTGGGCTACAGGGTCCATCCGCCGTCGGAAGAGAACGGCCCGCTCTATGCCTTCTCGATGAAGCCGCGCTTCGTGCGCGAACGCGAGGAGCAGCGCGAGCGCGAGCGCCTGCAGCAGCGCCAGCAGCGCGAACAGCGCCGCCGCGAACGGCCCGAGCGGCCGAACGAGCGGCAGTTCTTCGCTGACTCAGCCCGCCCCGAGAGGGGCAAGGACGAGCGGCGTCGCGACGGGCCGCGCCACGAAGGTCCGCGGCAGGAGGGACCGCGCCAGGACGGGGCACCGAACAAGGGCGCGCCGAACAAGGGCCCTCGGGCCGAGGGCGGCGATCGGCCGCGCGACGATCGTCGCGGCTCCAGGCCGCCGCGCCGTGACAGCGGCGGGCCGGCGCTGCGGCTTTACGCCACCACCGAGAAAAAGAGCGATGCGCCCGCCGCCGACTCGCCGTTCGCCAAGCTGCTCGAGCTGAAGCTCGGCGGAAAGAAGTAGCCGCTCGGTGAGGCAGTAGCGGCGCGATGCGGCTCGACAAGTGGCTGTGGCACGCCCGCTTCTTCAAATCGCGCAGCTTGGCCGCCCGTTATATCGAGAAGTCGCGCTGCCGCATCGATGGCCGCGTCGTCGCCAAGGCGCACGCAACGGTGACGCCGGGCATGGTATTGACCTTTGCGCTTGGACCGCGCGTGCGGGTGGTGCGCATCGTGGCCTTGGGCGAGCGGCGAGGGCCGGCGACCGAGGCCCAGGCGTTGTATGACGAAATCGACAATGCATGATTCAGCAGCCTTGCGCGGGACCTTTCTGCGCGTTAAGCACGCGCCCGCCCGTTCCGGGAGCCGTTGATGACCTATGTCGTGACCGAGGCTTGCATCAAGTGCAAGTACATGGACTGCGTTGAAGTCTGCCCCGTGGATTGCTTCTACGAGGGCGAGAACATGCTTGTCATCAATCCCGACGAATGCATCGACTGCGGCGTGTGTGAACCCGAGTGCCCGCCCAACGCGATCCTGCCCGATACGGAGAAGGGCTTGGAGCAATGGCTGGAGCTCAACCGCAGCCTGGCCAATGACTGGCCGAACATCACCCGCAAGGGCGAGGCTCCCGCCGACGCCGACGATTTCAAGGACGAAAAAGACAAGTTTAAGAAGTATTTCAGCAAAGAGCCCGGCAAACGCTAGAATCGGCCGTTTTTCAGTCCTTTCACGCATCTTTGACACGAGACATGCAGCCTTCGCATGGGCCCAGCGTTGCCGAAATGCAACATGGGCCGCGACTCTTGCCCGATTTTCTGTTATAAGGATGGGGCTGGAAGCGGTCCGGGGTCCGGTCCGCCGCTGGTTCGGTGTCCAAGTCGGTATCCGAAAGCAACTTACCGATACCGGGCATCGGGCCGAGTACGCAGGGGAGCGTGCGCGGTGGGTCGCGGTGTCGCTGAACGCGGGGCTAGAAGTGCTAGATGTGAAGGGACTTGATATGGCCAAGCCGAAAAAGACACCGGCAAAGGCGAAGGAATTCGCCTTCGAGAAGGGCGATTTCGTGGTCTATCCGACGCACGGCGTCGGTCGCGTGATCGATATCGAGGCGAAGGAGATCGCCGGTCACAAGCTCGATCTGTTCGTCATCTCCTTCGAGCAGGAGCGCATGATGCTGCGCGTGCCGGTAGCGAAGGCGAAGATCTCGGGTCTGCGCAAGCTCAGCTCGCGCAAGATCATGGAGAACGCGCTGGTGACCCTGAAGGGCCGCAGCCGCGTCAGCCGTGCGATGTGGAACCGCCGCGCCCAGGAATACGAAGCCAAGATCAATTCCGGTGACCCGGTGTCGATCGCCGAAGTCGTGCGCGACCTGCATCGCAATGCCGGCCAGCCCGACCAGTCCTACAGCGAACGCCAGATCTACGAGGCGGCGCTGGACCGGCTGGCGCGCGAGCTGGCCGCGGTCGAGCGCATCGACAAGGACCTGGCCACGCAGAAGCTGAACAGCGTGCTGCAAAAGGTCGCCTGACGGAGAGTTGGCTCGGAAATGGCCGGGCTCAGAAATAGCTGAAAGGCGGCCGACTGAAAAACGTCGCGCCGCCTTTTTCATGTTCCCCGTAGCGCCGCTATGACCGCACCGAACCTTAGGGTTCGATGATCTTGACCTGCGGCAGGCGGGCGAGTTCGGCGGCGCTGTCGACTCCGTTCAGGACGAGCAGCCGTTCCATCTTGAAATCGCCATAGGGCAGGCGCTGGGCAAGTTGCGCGGCGGAGGCGCCATTGGGCGTGATCACGCGCAGGCGATAGGGGCGCAGCGCCGCCGCCTCGGCGTCGGACAGCGTGCGGAAGGTCCGCGCCGCGGCGACCAGGACCTCGATCCGCCGGTCGCGATCCGGGCCCTCGCTCAAGAGGTTGAAATAACAAACCTGATCGCCGTGCCGCACCATCACGTAGCGCACCTGGCCAAGACCGGTATCGGAGCCGCGCGGCCTGGCGCCGATCGCGGCTTCGGCCCCGTCGATCTCCGCCGACTGGATATCGGTCGGTGTCGGCTTGAGCTTGTTGCGCATCCACTCGGCGAGGCTGCCTGGCATGGGCTCCTTGGTGCAGGAGAAGAACAACAGCGAGTGATCGCGGCCGACGCCCAGCACGCCGTCCTGGTCGTTGAACAGACGGAAATCGCGCGGCGCCGTGAAGCCGAGCTTAAGCAAGGGATGCACGAACTTGTTGTCCCGCACAAAGCCCTCCTCCGGCGCATCGTCGACCGACATGCCGTCGATCGCCGCGAGGTAGCCAGTGCGGTTGGTCGCGCCTGGCGCCTGGGCCTCCGGAATGTCCTCCAGCGCGGTCAGCCGCTCGACCGGCGCGGGATGCGTCGAGGTGGCGCTGCGCCGGTCGACCGAATCGGGCGCTTCGCCCATGAGCTGCAGCTCGAACTGCGATTGCCGGCGCAGCTTTTCGATCAGACTGGCCATGGCGGTGCCGCGATAGCCGGCGCGCACGAGCAGCGTCAGGCCGTGCCGATCGGCTTCGAGTTCCTGTTCGCGCGAGTAGCGCCTGAGCGCCAGCAGACCGTCGCGGGCCACCGAGCGGCCGACCGTGGGCGATCCGGTCACGATCGCGGCCTCGACGGCGGCATCGAGCACGCCCTGCCGGGCGCGGGCGCGTTGGGCGGCATGGTGCTCGGCGAGGTGGCCCAGCTCGTGACCGAGAGCGGCGGCAAGCTCGGCCTCGTCCTCGAGCGAAGCGAGGAGCCCGCGTGTGACGAAGACATAGCTCGACATCGCGTGGGCATTGGCGATCGGCAGATCGAGCACGGCGAAATGGTAGCTGCCGCCCAGGCCCATCTGGGCGACCAGCTTCTGGCCGACGCCATCGACATAGGCCTGCAGCGCCGGGTCGACATAGGGCGGCCCCACTTCGCGCTCGATTTCGCGCGGCAGCGCGGTCGCGCCGGCCTGGCTCGCACCCTGGCCGGCTGCCACGGCGGAAGCCGCCGTCTGCTGCGGATTGCTCGGCAGCGTGCAACCGGCGACCCCGAGGAGCAGCGCGATAAGCGGCAAAATACGGCGAAAAACCACTGACCCTCCTTCGCGCTGGGACGACCTTAGACGTTCGGCCGCGGCGGCGGCAATCGCGGCAAGGCTGGAACAAAGCTCGCCGCTATGGCAGTGATGCCCCGGGAATATTCGCATGCCGCGTTCAGAGACCCCTCTTCGTTCCGATCTGTTTCCCGAGATCTCGCCCTATGCCAGCGGCATGCTAGCCGTCGACGGGCGGCACACGATCTATTGGGAGCAGAGCGGCAACCCCGACGGCGTCCCCGTGCTGTTCCTGCATGGCGGGCCGGGTGCCGGTTCGGCGCCGGTGCATCGCCGCTTCTTCGACCCGCAATTCTACCGCATCGTGGTGTTCGATCAGCGCGGCTGCGGCCGTTCGATGCCGCTCGGCGAGCTGCACGACAACACCACCGGCGATCTCGTGGCCGACATGGAGAAACTGCGGACGCACTTGGGCGCGGAACAGTGGCTTCTTTTCGGCGGCTCATGGGGCAGCACCCTGGCGCTGGCCTATGGCCTGAAATATCCCGAGCGCGTGACGGGCTTCATCCTGCGCGGCATCTTCCTCGGCGCGCGCTCGGAGATCGACTGGTTCCTTCACGGCATGCGCGCCATCTTCCCCGAGGCGTGGCGCGATTTCGTCGAGCATCTGCCGGAGACCGAGCGCAGCGATCTCCTGGGCAACTACTATCGCCGCCTGACCGACCGCAATCCCGACAACCACCGTCCGGCGGCGCGCGCCTGGAGCCGTTACGAGGCGGCCTGCTCGACGCTCTACCCGACGGCGCGGGCGCCTTTCGAATCCGATCACGGCGGCTTCGCCTTGGCGCTGTCGCGCATCGAAGCGCACTACTTCGCCCACGGCACGTTCGTGCCCGAGGGCTGGCCGTGGGCCGACCTCGGCCGCATCCGCCACCTGTCGAGCACCATCGTGCAAGGGCGCTACGACATCGTCTGCCCGCCGGTGACGGCCGACGCGCTGGCGCGGGCGTGGCCCGAGGCGCGCTATGTCGTGGTCCCCGACGCGGGCCACAGCGCACTCGAGCCGGGCATTCGCGCGGCGCTGGTGAACGCCACCGAGAGCTTCAGGCTGTCGACCAGTGACGCCGATCTCTTCGCCCCGCGATTTCCCTGGGAAACGTAAGTTAGGGATCGCCATGTCGTTCGAGCTGCCACCAGAACAGACCGGCGCGGCCGCCTGGTACGGGCCGGAGATGTCCGGGCGCTGCGATTGGCTGATGCCGCTCAGCCCCGCCGAGATCGGCGAGGTCGAGACGGCGACCAAGGCGTTGACCGCGCGCGATGCCGAGATCGCCGCGATCACGGCCCGCGACTTCCCGTTGCCCATGCTCGGGCCCAAGCTCGCCGGGCGCGTGCGGGATGAAGTGCTGGCGGGCCGCGGCTTCCTGCTGATGCGCGGCCTGCCCGTCGAGCGCTGGTCGATGCGCGAGGCGGCGACGGCGTTCTTCGGGCTGGGCAGCCATCTCGGCAGCGCGCGCTCGCAGAACGGCAAGGGCCATGTGCTGGGCCACGTCCAGGATCTCGGGCTCGATGTGCACGACCCCAATGTGCGCATCTACCAGACCAACGAGCGCCAGACCTATCACACCGACTCATGCGACATCGTCGGCCTGCTGTGCCTCAAGACGGCGCAGTCCGGCGGCCTGTCGGCGCTGGTGAGCTCGACCACGATCTTCAACGAAATGCGCCGCCGCCGGCCCGACCTGTTGAAGCTGCTGTTCGAGCCGGTGGCCACCGACCGCCGCGGCGAGGTGCCGGAAGGCCAGAAGCCCTATTTCCAGATTCCGACGTTCAGCTGGCACAAGGGCTTCCTCACCGCGATCTACCAGCGCCAGTACATCGACACCGCCCAGCGCTTCGCCGACGCGCCCCGCCTGACGCCCGCGCATGTCGAGGCGCTCGACCTGTTCGATTCCCTGGCCAACGATCCCAGGCTGCACATGTTCATGGAGTTCAAGCCGGGCGACGTGCAGCTCGTCCACAACCATACAATGCTGCACGACCGCACCGGCTTCGTCGACTGGCCCGAGCCCGAGCGGCGGCGCCATCTGCTGCGCCTGTGGCTTGCGGCATCGGGCGCGCGGCCGCTGCCCGAGGCCTTCGCCCAGCGCTACGGGTCGGTCACGATCGGCGACCGCGGCGGCATCATCGTGCGCGGCACCAGGCTCCATGCCCCGCTGGAGGCGGTCTGACGCGGGCCGGCGACGGACGAGGGAGGTTGACCCCGGGCGCGGTCGTCCCTAAGTGAAGGCCGCCGAAAGAAACCACTGACACTAGGGATAACGTATGGCCAGCGATCCAACCGCGGGCGGCGCCCCGGCTGAGATGCCGGTCGAGACGTCCGATCCGAACCTGGATATTCCGCCCAAGCCGGAAGGCGTGGCGGCCGAAGTGGAGCAATTGCAGGCCGAGAAGGCCGACCTGCAGGACAAGCTCCTGCGCGCCCTCGCCGAGGCGCAGAACGTGCGCCGCCGCGCCCAGCAGGACATCGAACGCGAGCGCAAGTTCGGCATCGAACGGTTCGCCAAGGACATCCTCTCGGTTGCCGACAATCTGGGGCGCGCGCTTTCGGCGTTGCCCGACGATGCCGATGCGATCGATCCGGCGCTGCGCAACGTGATCGTGGGCGTGCAGGCCACCGAGCGCGAGCTGCAGTCGGTCCTGGAACGCCATGGCATCAAGCGCATCGAGTCGCTTGGCCGGCCGTTCAACGCCGAGTTCCACCAGGCGATGATGGAAGTGCAGGACCCGACCGTTCCGGCCGGCACGGTCGTCCAGGAGCTGGCGCCCGGCTACCTGATCGCGGGACGCTTGCTGCGCGCGGCCATGGTGGCGGTGTCCAAGGGCGGCTCCGCCGCCCGTGCCCCCAGCAACGAAAACTAGGGACCCGAACCAGGGGGCTCGCCGCGGCCCCAGGCGCGCTGCGGCCTGATCGCCGAAAGCCCCGGGTTGCGGCAGATTCCGCATTTTTAGGGCCTCTGGTCCATTGCAGGCTGCCCTATAGGACCTATATAGCCCCTGTCCTGACCCGGTTTTTCCGGCAGGTAACATCGTTTCGGGGGGCGGCACGGCGCCTTATGGGGCCAAGCCGACCTGCCAAGGGAAGAGAGAACAGTCATGGCGAAAGTCATTGGTATCGACCTGGGCACGACCAATTCGTGCGTCGCGGTCATGGAAGGCGGCGACACCAAAGTTATCGAGAATTCCGAGGGCGCGCGGACGACCCCGTCCATGGTCGCCTTCACCGATTCGGGCGAGCGCCTGGTCGGCCAGGCCGCCAAGCGGCAGGCCGTCACCAACCCGATGAAGACCCTCTATTCGGTCAAGCGCCTGATCGGCCGCCGCTTCGACGACCCGATGGTCGCCAAGGAAATGTCGCTGGTCCCCTTCAAGATCATGAAGGCCAGCAACGGCGACGCCTGGGTCGAGGTCAACGGCCAGCAATACAGCCCGAGCCAGATCTCGGCCTTCATCCTCGGCAAGATGAAGGAGACCGCCGAGTCCTATCTCGGCGAGAAGGTCGAGCAGGCGGTCATCACCGTGCCGGCCTACTTCAACGACGCCCAGCGCCAAGCCACCAAGGACGCCGGCCGCATCGCCGGCCTCGACGTGCTGCGCATCATCAACGAGCCGACGGCGGCGGCCCTTGCCTACGGCATGGACAAGCGCAAGAGCGGCACCATCGCGGTCTATGACCTGGGCGGCGGCACGTTCGACGTGTCGATCCTGGAGATCGGCGACGGCGTGTTCGAGGTGAAGGCGACCAACGGCGACACCTTCCTGGGCGGCGAAGACTTCGACCTGCGCGTGATCACCTACCTCGCGGAGGAGTTCAAGAAGGAGCAGGGCATCGACCTGCGCAACGACAAGCTTGCGCTGCAGCGCCTAAAGGAGGCGGCCGAGAAGGCCAAGATCGAGCTCTCCAACGCCAAGGAGACCGAGATCAACCTGCCGTTCATCACGGCCGACGCGAGCGGCCCCAAGCATCTCGTGATCAAGCTGTCGCGCGCCAAGCTCGAATCGCTGGTCGACGAGCTGATCCAGCGCACGCTCGGGCCCTGCAAGGCGGCGCTCAAGGATGCCGGCCTGCAGGCTGGACAGATCGATGAGGTCATCCTGGTCGGCGGCATGACCCGCATGCCCAAGGTCATCGAGGTCGTTAAGCAGTTCTTCGGCAAGGAGCCGGCCCGCAACGTCAACCCCGACGAGGTCGTGGCGGTCGGTGCGGCGGTCCAGGCGGCCGTGCTGAAGGGCGAGGTCAAGGACGTCCTGCTGCTCGACGTGACGCCGCTGTCGCTCGGCATCGAGACGCTGGGCGGCGTGTTCACCCGCCTGATCGAGCGCAACACGACGATCCCGACCAAGAAGAGCCAGACCTTCTCGACGGCCGACGACAACCAGACCGCGGTGACCATCCGCGTGTTCCAGGGCGAGCGCGAGATCGCTTCCCAGAACAAGCTGCTCGGCCAGTTCGACCTGGTCGGCATTCCGCCGGCGCCGCGCGGCATGCCGCAAGTCGAGGTCACCTTCGACATCGACGCCAACGGCATCGTGCAGGTCTCGGCCAAGGACAAGGCCACCGGCAAGGAGCAGCAGATCCGCATCCAGGCTTCGGGCGGCCTCAGTGAGGCCGACATCCAGAAGATGGTGAAGGATGCCGAGCTGCACGCCGAGGAAGACAAGAAGAAGCGCGAGCTGATCGACGCCCGCAACCAGGGCGAGGCGCTGGTCCACTCGACCGACAAGAACCTCAAGGAGTTCGGCGACAAGGTCGGTCCGACCGAGAAGGCCGCGATCGAAGGGGCCCTCGAGGCGCTGAAGTCGACCTTGACCGGCGAGAATGCCGAGGAGATCAAGACCAAGACCAACGACCTCGCCCAGGCGGCGATGAAGCTCGGCGAGGCGATGTACAAGGCCCAGCAGGCCGATGCGCAAGCCGGTGCAGGGCCGGGCGCGGGTGGCGGCGAGGCCGGTGGCGGCGCGCACGAGGCGAAGGGCGACAAGGTCGTCGACGCCGAGTTCGAGGACGTCACCGACAAGAACAAGAAGACGGGTTCCGGCTGAGCCGGTACGAAAACGAAGACGAACCGGCCTCCCGCGTAAGCGGGAGGCCGACCTATAAGCGGCGGCAAGTGGGGGCTGCGTAGAGCGTATGTCGCAGGACTATTACGAGCTGCTCGGAGTGAGCCGGACGGCGAGCGCCGACGATCTCAAGAAGGCGTTCCGCAAGCTCGCCATGCAGCATCATCCGGACCGCAATGACGGCGACGAAGAGTCCGAGAAGCAGTTCAAGAACATCAATCACGCCTACGATATCCTGAAGGATCCGGAGAAGCGCGCGGCCTACGACCGCTACGGACCCGCCGCCTTCGAGGGCGCCGCGGGACCCGGCGGACCGGGCGGCCCGTTCCAGGGCCAGGGCTTCGATTTCGGCTCGGTGTTCGGCGACATCTTCGAGGAGATGTTCGGCGCCGGCGGTCAGCGCGGGCGCGGCGGACGCGCCGACATGCGCGGCCAGGACCTGCGCTTCAATCTCGAGATCACCCTGGAACAGGCCTATGCAGGCACCGAAGCCACGGTGCGCGTGCCGAGCTCGGTGGCCTGCGAGGTCTGCCATGGCAGCGGCGCCGAGGCCGGTTCCAAGCCGCAACAGTGCGCGACCTGCCACGGCCGCGGCCGGCTGCGCGCCCAGCAGGGCTTCTTCACCGTCGAGCGCACCTGCCACACCTGCCACGGCGCGGGCCAGGTGATCGACAAGCCGTGCCGCAGCTGCGCCGGCCAAGGCCGCGCACGGCGCGACAAGACCCTGAAGGTCAACATCCCGTCCGGCGTCGAGGACGGCACGCGCATCCGGCTTTCCGGCGAGGGCGAAGCGGGCGCGCGTGGCGGGCCAGCCGGCGATCTCTACGTCTTCCTGTCGGTGCGGCGCCACCAGCTGTTCGAGCGCGAGGGCGCCGACGTGCATTGCCGCGTGCCGATCTCCATGGTGCAGGCCACGCTAGGCGGCAACATCGAGGTGCCGACCTTGGACGGCAAGATGGCGCGCATCAACATCCCGTCCGGCGCCCAGGGCGGCCACCAGTTCCGCCTGCGTGGCAAGGGCATGCCGATCGTGCGCTCCAGCCAGCGCGGCGACATGTACATCGAGATCAACGTCGAGACACCGGTCAACCTCACGGCCAAGCAGAAGGAGCTGCTCAAGGAATTCGAGAAGGCCGGCAAGACCAGCCCCGAATCCGAAGGCTTCTTCAGCAAGGTGAAGGAGATGTTCGGCGGCGACGACTAGGGGTTAGTCGTCTTCATCGGCGAAGCTGCCGATTTGCTTCAGCCCCTCGATCCAGGTCTCGCCTTCCTTCTTGATCACGGTGCGTGGTTGCACTTGACCATGCTTGGCCAAGGCAGCCGCCAATCGCTCGGAGTGGGTGACCAGCCAGATCTGCGTTCGCTCGGCGGCCTTCACGATGAGGCGCGCCAGCGGCTCGAGCAGATCGGGATGCAGGCTGCTCTCGGGTTCGTTCAAGGCCACGAAGGCCGGCAGACGCAGCGCCAGAAGCGCGCCGGCGAGCGAAAGATAGCGCAGCGTGCCGTCCGAAAGCTCCGCTGCCTGGAACACGCGGCGAGGATGATCGGGCAGCACCATTCCGAACGAGGCGTCCCGCTCCGGCAGCGGTACCGAGAGAGTGGCTCCTGGGAACGCGTCATCGATGGCCCGATCAAGGTCGACGGTCTCCTTGCGGATATGCACCAGGGTCGCGAACACGGCTGCGAGGTTCGATCCGTCGGATGCCATCGTCGGACTCGTCACCGCGAGGCACGGCCGGCGCAGGGTCGAGTCAGCGTCGGTCCGCAGGCTGTGATAAAAACGCCAATCGAGCATGGTTTGTCGCAGCGCATGCACTACGGGAAACCGCTGCGGTTCGTCAAAGGCGCCCAAGGCAGTTTCCGATGCCAGCAGAGTCCTGCTGACTTCGGCTCGATTTCCTTCCCTGTCGCGCGCGATGACGGCCGGCCCGCGCCGCTCGAGCAATTTTGTGGCACGGCCTCGATGATGAAAGAACAGCGCCTCTTCCTTGATTTGCGGTTCAAGCGGGAAGGCGTCGGGCACGCAGGGAGAAGGCAGGCCTGCTTCGGTCCGGTACGAATAAATAACTCCCGCTTCGACCTGGTACGAATGGGCGGCTTCTGCTGCCACATCGTTCGAACCGGATGCTTCGCCGAAGCCTGCCGAGAGGACAATGCGTGCCGCTTGTCCCGCCCGCCGACGCCCGGCCCATAAGGCCGACTGCATGCCGCCCTCGGCAGCAAGCTCGCGCGATAGGGTTCCGCCGGCCGCCGCCTGCAGCAATTGCAGCACTCGATAGAGGTTGGTCTTTCCCACGCCATTGGGGCCGACGAAGACGGTCAGTCGTCCTGTCGGAAAGCGAATCGACCGCAGAGACCGATAGCTGGAAGCGTGGATCTCGCGGACAACGAGGCTCATCGAAGCCGAGCCTGCCGCACCATCTGGAGGGCAGCAACCGACCTTCGGTTGTGGCTAAGCTGCTAGCACGCAGCGCACCAGATGACTTTGACCGGTCGCCCGAAGATCGGGCGGTGCCGCGACGCAATCCGGCCGCACGAACTTGCAGCGCGGCGCGAAGCTGCAGCCTGTCGGCACCTCGCCGAGATCGGGCGGCGCGCCCGGGATGGCTTCCAGCCGCTGGCCGCGCATGCCGTCATGCACCGTCGAGGCGAGCAGGCCGCGACTGTAGGGATGCTGGGGCGCATCGACCATCTGCTCGACCCCGGCCAGCTCGACGATCTTGCCGGCATACATGACGCCGATGCGGTCGGAGACCTCGACCGCCACACCGATGTCGTGGGTCACGAAGATCACGCCCAGGTCGAACTCGCGCTGCAATTCCCTGATCAGGAGGAGAACCTGGATCTGCACCGTCGCGTCGAGCGCCGTGGTCGGTTCGTCGGCCAGCAGCAGGCTGGGATTGCAGGAGAGTGCCAGCGCGATCATGGCGCGCTGGCGCATGCCGCCCGACATCTCGTGCGGATAGGCTTTCAGCCGCTGCGCCGGCGAGGGGATGCGGACCATCTCGAGAAGCTCGCGGGCGCGCTTGTAGGCGTCGGCCTCGCTCTTGCCGGCGTGGCGCTGCACCGTCTCGGCGATCTGGTGACCGATGGTGAAGACGGGATCGAACGCCGTCGCCGGTTCCTGGAAGATCATGGCGACCCGCTGGCCGCGCAGGTCGCCCAGGGCGCGCGGGCCCATGTCGAGCACCTCGTCGCCCTCGACCCGGATGCTGCCCGACCAGCGCGTGCGGTGCTCGGGATGGAGCCGCAGGATCGAGCGCAGGGTGACGCTCTTGCCCGAGCCCGATTCGCCCAGGATGCCCAGCGTCTCGCCGCGTCGGAGGTCGAAGCTGACGCCATTCACCGCATGCACGGTGCGGTCGGGCGTGACGAAGGCCACGTGGAGGTCGCGGACTTCCAGAAGATTGCTCATGTCAGGCCGCCGCTTTCGAATGGCCGGAGCCGGCGATACGCATGTGGCAGGCGACCGCCTGGCGGCCGGTCTCGGTGAGCGGCGGCTCGACCCGGGCGCAGACGTCTTCGGCGAAGGGGCAGCGCGTGCGGAAGCGGCAGCCCGACGGCGGATCGATCGGGTTGGGCGGATCGCCCTGGATCGGCGCCTCCTTGGTGCGCTTGCGCGGATCCATCGAGGGCCGGGCCGAGAGCAGGGCCTGCGTATAGGGGTGTTGCGGTTGGCCGTAGATCGCCTCGACCGGCCCCAGCTCGACGATCTTGCCGAGATACATCACCAGCACGCGGTCGCTGAGATACTGCACGACGTTGAGGTCGTGGCTGATGAAGAGGTAGGTGAGGCTGAGCTCGGTCTTGAGATCGACCAGCATGTTCAGCACCTGGGCCTCGACCGACTTGTCGAGCGCCGACACCGCCTCGTCGAGGATGACCAGACGCGGCCTGAGCGCCAGGGCACGCGCGATGTTGACCCGCTGGCGCTGGCCGCCCGACAGCTCGTGCGGATAACGCTCGGCGTAGGTGTCGGGCTCGAGCCCGACCTTGGCCAGAAGATCGCGCACCCGCACGCGCGCCTCGGCGGCGGGCAGGCCGTGCGCCTTGGGCGCGAAGGCCAGCGTCTCGGCGATCGTCAGGCGCGGATTGAGCGAGGCGTAGGAGTCCTGGAACACCATCTGCACCTGGCGGCGCAGCTCGTTCACCGTGATACCGTGCGGCTCGTCGACCGGATCGCCGTCCAGCACCATGGTGCCGCGGTCCGGCTTGAGCAGGCGGATCAGCAGCCGCGCCACCGTCGACTTGCCGCAGCCCGATTCGCCCACCACGCCCAGGGTCTCGCCCTTGGCGACGGAAAGCGTGAGATCGTCGACGGCGCGCACGACCTTGCGGCCACGCCCCAGCAAGCCGCCGCCGACCGGGAAATGCTTGCGCAGCCCGCGCGCCAGCAACAACGGCTGGGCCGGTCCGCCGCGATCCTCGACGGGAAGCAGCGAGTCCATGTCAGGCCTTCACGTCCATGGCGGCGCGCAACCCATCGCTCATCAGATTGAAGCAGATCGAGGTGATGAAGATCATCACGCCGGGCAGCGCCGCCAGCACGGGATTGACATAGATGGCCTGGCGCAGCGTGTTCAGCATCAGGCCCCATTCCGGCTCGGGCGGCTTGACACCCAGCCCCAGAAAGCTGAGGCCGGCGGCCAGGATGATGGCCACGCTGATCAGCGACGTCGCATAGACCAGGATGGGCCCCAGCACGTTGCCCAGCACGTGCACGCGCACGATGTTGAGCATGCCGGCGCCGCTCGCCCGCGCGGCGTCGACGAAATCGAAGCCGCGCACCTGGGTGGTCACGCTTTCCGAGACGCGGCAGACCGGCGGAATGAAGACCAGGGTGAGCGACAAGAGCGTATTCTCGGCGCCGGCGCCCATGGCGCCCGACAGCGAAATCGCCAGCAGCACCGAGGGGAAGGCATAGAACACGTCCATGATACGCATGATCAGCATGTTGACCCGGCCGCCCAGGAAGCCCGCGGTGATGCCCAGCAGGCCCCCGATCAGCAGCGCGCAAACGACCGGCGTCACGCCCATGAACAGCGACAGCCGGCCGCCATAGATCAGGCGGGAAAGCATGTCGCGGCCGAGCTCGTCGGTGCCCAGCAGATGACCGGGCGAGCCCAGCGGATAGAGCCGGCGGAGCATCGAGGTCTTGTAGGGGTCGTCCAGCCCGAGCCACGGCGCGAACAGCGCCGAGGCGACGAGCAGGATCAGCACGCCGCCACAGATCAGGGTCACCGGATCGCGCCGCAGCCGGCGGCGCACCGACTGCCAGTAGCTGCGCCCTCCCGCGGTCGCGATCGGTTGGACCAGGGGCGCGCCGAGCTCGAGCGAAGGGCTTTGGAGGGTCATGGCGTCAGTTCCGCTTGATGCGCGGATCGACCATGGTCTGGATGATGTCCACGGCGAGGTTGAGCATCATGAAGAAGAAGGCCAGCACCAGGGTCGTGCCCTGCAGGATCGGCAGGTCGCGGCGGAAGATGGCGCTGTTCAGCAGGAAGCCCGTGCCCGGCCAGGCGAACACCGTCTCGATCAGGATCGAGCCGCCGATCAGGTTGCCGGCCTGCAGGCCCATCACGGCGAGGCAGGTTGGCGCGGCATTCTTCAGCACGTGGCGCAGGATCTGGTCGTCGCGCAAGCCCTTGGCCTGCAGGGCGGTGACGAACTCCGAGTTGAGGATCTCCTTGATCGTCGAGCGCACGGTGCGCGTGACGACGCCGAGCGGGATCACCGACAGCGCGATGGTCGGCAGGACCATGTGGGCGAGGTGGGGTCCGTCGAGGCGCCAGCCAGTCGAGTTCTCCGGCCCAATCCCCATGGGCGGCAGGGCGCCGAGCTCGACCGAGAAGATGATGACCAGCACGATCGCCAGCCAGAAGTGGGGCACGCTGACGCCCATCAGGGAGATCAAGGTGACCAGGCGGTCGACGATACGCGACTTGGCATAGGCCGCCGCGGTGCCCAGGATGACGGCCAGGGTGAAGGCCAGCAGCGTGGCGGAGATGGCCAGGATGATGGTGTTGCCGAAAGCCGACGCGACCTCGGTCGCCACCGGGCGGCCGGTGCCGATCGAGGTGCCGAAGTCGCCGGTCAGGGTGACGCCAAGCCAGCGCAGGTACTGGATCGGCAACGGCTTGTCGAAGCCGTAATACTCCTTGAGCTTGTCGACGACTTCCTGCGGCGCGTCCGGCGGCACGATGGCCGAAATCGGATCGCCGGGCGCCAGGTGGACCAGCGCGAAGACCAGCAGCGAGACGCCGAAGGCAACCGGCACCAGGTAGAGCAATCGCCGCAGCGCATAGAGCAGCATGGCCGGCCGCCTTTCGCCGTTACTTCATTTCGATGGGCGTGAGGTCCTGGAACCAGCTCTGGGCCTGGACGAAACCTTTCACCTTGGGGCTCATGGCGCGCGGGTTGAGATCATGGGCGATGTAGACCCAGTAGGCCTGGTCGACGATGTAGCTGTGCACGTCGGCCAGCGCCTTGGTCTGCGCCGCGCGGTCGAAGCTGGTGTGCGCCTTGTTGATCAGCTCATCCAGCTTCGGATCCTTCAGGAGACCCCAGTTGGCCCCCTTCGGCGGCACGTACTCGCTATGGTAGAGGCGCATGAAGGCCGAATAGGGATCGACGGTGGCACGGCTGATGTTGATGCCGTTGGTGCCAGCCTTGGTGGAGGCCTCACCGGTCACCGGCTGGAAGCCGAAAGTGACCAGGGCATTCCACTCCATGACTTCGAACTGGGTGTCGAAGCCCACAGCGTTCAGGTTCTCCTGGACATACTCGTTCATCGGCAGCGGCAGCATCTGGCCCGAACCCGAGGTCGAAATCGCAATCTTGATCTTGGGCTTCTTGCTGGGACCGTAGCCGGCCTCGGCCAGCAGCTTCTTGGCCGCTTCGGGATCGTACTTGATGTCGAAGGCAGGGGATCCGAACCAGGGATGGCCCGGATAGACCGCGCCCTTGGACTCGATCATCAACCCGCCCAGCAGCTTGGCAAGACCGGCGCGATCGATGGCGAGGTTGGCCGCCTTGCGCACGCGGATATCGGTCCACGGCGAGCCCTCGACCATGCTGGGCTGGTAGGCCCAGTTGTGCGGATACTTGTTGGTGACGATCGTCATGCCGCCCTGCTTGAGGCGGGGAATGGCGTCAGGTGCCGGAACCTCGATCCAGTCGACCTGGCCGGCCAGCAACGCCGCCGTACGGGTCGCGGCCTCGGGCATGGGGAACAGGAGCACCTTGTCGAGCTTGGGCACGCGGCTCTTGTCCCAGTAGCCGTCGAAGCGCGACAGTTCGAGACGCTCGCGCGGCACAAGCCGGTCGACCTTGAACGGGCCGGTGCCGGCCGGCTGCAGACCCACCTTGACCCAGTCCTTGCCGAGCTCTTCCCAGCGCTTGGGGCTCGCATAGAAAATGTAGGACATGTCGTAGGGGAACAGCGCATTCACGACACGGGTCGTGAGCTCGACCGTGTACTTGTCGATCGCTTTCCAGCCCACCAGGGTCGGGATACGTCCGCGCGCCTGTGCCGCCTGCTTGGGATCGAATTGCGGCGACTTGTCGTTCAGCACCTTGTCGAGGTTCCACAGCACGACGTCGGCATCGAAGTCGGAACCGTCATGAAACTTCACGCCTTGCCGCAGCTTGAAGATCCACTTGGTAGGCTCGCCCTCGACCGCCGACCATTCCGTCGCGAGACCGGGTTTGATGTCGGCGATGGTGTCGGCCTTCGAGAGGTCCCAGTTCACCAAGGCGTCGTAGATCGTATAGCCGGCGAAGCGATAGCCCTCGAAACCTTGGTCGGGCTGGCCGGTCGTCAGGGGAATGTCGGCGGCTGTCATGCCGATACGCAGAGTGCCCTGGGAGAAGGCAGGCATTGCAGCCGCTGCGAAAAGACCGATTCCGACCACGGCGACGCCAAGGCGCTTGAACATTCCATGCTCCACTGTTCGACGCCTCCTGGAGGGCGCTTGGACCCACAGCATGCAAGCCCCAAGCCAAGGCTGTAGGTTGCCCTCTGGAACGGGCGGCATGTCGATTGCATATTCTAGGTCGAGAGGATGGGATGACCGACAAAAAACCACCAACGCTTGAAGAATTTCGTGCGCGTGCCGCGCTGACCGGCCTGCCGCTCACGGCGGAAGACATCGAGCATCTGCACAAGGGCTATGCCGGATTGCTCGCCCTGATGGAGCGCATTCCCACCCGTTGGGCCTGGGCCGCCGAGCCGCCGCACGTGTTCCGCGCCGATGAGTAAGCGCACCGCCTCCGACCTGACGACGCTCAGCATCGCCGAGGCCGGCAGCCTGATGGCGCGCGGCGAGGTCACCTCGACGGCGCTTACCGAGGCTTTCCTCGCGCGCATCGCGGCCGTCGATCACAAGATCGCGAGTTTCGTGACCCTCACTCCCGATCGCGCGCTGCGCGCCGCGAAGCAGGCCGACATCGAGATGAGCCAGGGGCTCAATCGCGGTCCCCTGCATGGCATCCCGATCGGGCTAAAAGACATCTACGAGACCGAGGGCGTACTGACGACCGGCCACTCGCACCTGCGCGCCGATTACGTGCCAGCCGTCGACGCCGAGACCGTGCGGCGCCTGAAGGCGGGCGGCGCGGTCATCCTGGGCAAGCTCGCGACCCACGAGTTCGCCAACGGTGCGATGACGCCCGACCAGCCTTTCCCACCGGCGCGCAATCCCTGGAACACCGACTATCAGCCTGGTGGCTCGTCGAGCGGCTCGGGCGCGGCGGTCGCCGCCGCCCTATGCATGGGCGCCATGGGGTCCGACACCGGCGGCTCGATCCGCAATCCGGCGGGCTTCTGCGGCACCGCCGGCATCAAGCCGACCTACGGCCTGGTCAGCCGCGCCGGCATCTTCCCACTGTCGTTCAGCTTCGACACGGCAGGGCCGCTCGCCTGGACGGTCGAGGACAACGCGCTGATGCTCGATGTGCTGGCGGGCTACGATCCCAACGACCAGGGCTCGGCCCAGGCGCCCAAGGTCGATTACGGCGCCTCGGCGCAGCGCCCGATCAAGGGCATGCGCATTGCGCTCGCACGGACCTGGTACGAAGACAACCTGACGGCCGACATGGCCAAGAGCATGGATGAGGCGGTGCACGTGCTGCGCGATCAGGGCGCCATCGTCGAGGACGTCGTGTTCCCCGATATCTGGGACTATCACGTCTGCGGCCGCGTCGTGATCACCGTCGAGGCGCACGCCATCCATCGCCAGGAGGTGATCGAGACGCCGGAGAAGTTCGGCTACACGACGCGCCGCCGCTTCCAGCTCGGCGCCTTCCTCACCGCCGAGCAGTATCTTTCGGCCCTGCGCTTCCGGCGCAAGCTGCAGCTCGACACGCGCGCCGCCATGCGTGGCTATGACCTGATCATGGCGCCCAACCAGTGGGGACCGCCGGAAATCTTCGAGGAGCCGCAGCCGATCTTCCATTTCCTCGGCAAGCCCTCGCTCAGCATGCCGTTCAATGTCACCGGCCAGCCGGCGCTCACCGTGTGCTGCGGCTTCGGCAGCGACGGCTTCCCGCTCGCCTTCCAGCTCGCCGGCCGGCCGTTCGACGAGGCCAGCGTCTTCGCGGCCGGCGCCGCCTACGAACGCGCCACGCCGTGGCGGCTGCGGCGCCCCACGCTCTGACCCTTCGGGAGATCCTCATGATCAAGTCCAGACTGTCGCGCCGCTCGATCCTGGCCGGCGCCGGCGCGCTCGCCCTGCCGGCAGGCTTCGGCACCCCGGCGCGCGCCGAGGAAAAGATCGTGCGCTACGGCATCTCGATGGCCGACATCCCGCTCACTACCGGCCAGCCCGATCGCGGCGCTGGCGCCTACCAGTTCACCGGCCTCACGATCTACGATCCGCTGGTCGCCTGGGAGATGGATGTCTCCGACCGGCCGGGCAAGCTGATCCCGGGCCTCGCCACCGAATGGTCGGTCAACGAGGGCGACAAGACGCTGTGGACCTTCAAGCTGCGGCCCGGCGTCAAGTTCCACGACGGTTCGGCCTTCGATGCCGATGCCGTGATCTGGAATTTTGAAAAGGTCTTCAACAAGGACGCGCCGCAGTTCGACCAGCGCCAGGCGGCGCAGGTGCGGCCGCGGCTGCCGTCGATCGCAAGCTACAAGAAGATCGACGACATGACGGTCGAGATAAAGACCAAGGCGGTCGATGCGCTCTTTCCCTATCAGATGCTGTGGTTCCTGGTGGCGAGCCCGGCCAACTGGGAGAAGCAGGGCAAGGACTGGAACAAGGTGGCGTCGGAGCCGTCGGGTACCGGTCCGTTCAAGCTCGCCCGCCTGGTGCCGCGCGAGCGCGCCGAGCTGGTCAAGAACGAGGACTACTGGAATCCCAAGCGCATCCCCAAGACCGACCGGTTGGTGCTGATCTGCGCGCCCGAAGACTCCAGCCGCACCGCGGCGCTGCTGTCGAACTCGGTCGACATGATCGAGACGCCGCCGCCCGACGCGGTGGCGCGGCTCAAGCAGGCCAGCATGCGTATCGAGCAGAACGTGACGCCACACGTGTGGAACTACCATCCCTCGCTGTTGCCGGGCTCGCCGTGGACCGATATCCGGCTGCGCAAGGCGGCCAACCTCGCGATCGACCGCGACGCCATCGTCAAGCTGCTGGGCGGGCTCGCCAAGCCGGCGCTGGGTCAGGTCGACCCCAGCAGCCCGTGGTTCGGCAAGCCCACCTTCGTGCTGAAATACGCCCCTGACGAGGCGCGCAAGCTGATGAGCGACGCGGGCTTCAGCAAGACCCAGCCGCTCAAGACCAAGTTCGTGGTGGCAAGCGGCGGCACCGGCCAGATGCTGTCGCTGCCGATGAACGAAGCCATCCAGGAGATGTTCAAGGACATTTATATCGACCTCGACTTCAAGGTGGTCGAACTCGAGGCGCTCTACACGGCGTGGCGCGCCGGCGCCAAGGCCGACATGAACAAAGACGTGACGGCCAACAACATCGCCTACGTCACCTCCGATCCGGTCTACGCCATCACGCGCTTCTTCGCCTCCAACCAGGGCGCGCCGGTCGGCGTCAACTGGAGCTACTATTCCAATCCCGAGGTCGACAAGCTGATCAACGAGGCGCTGACCACGTTCGACGCCGCCAAGCAGGACGCGCTGATGGCCCGCGTTCACGAGAAGGTGGTCGACGACGCCGTGCTGATCTGGGTGGTGCACGACACCAACCCGCATGCGCTGTCACCCAAGATCAAGTCGTACGTGCAGGCCCAGCACTGGTTCCAGGACCTGACGACGATTGGCACCTAATCGTCATCCCGATCGGAGCGAAGCGGAGTGGAGGGACCTCGTCTTTCTGCGCGCACGCATGAGGAGGTCCCTCCACTGCGCGTCGCTTCGCTCGGCTTCGGTCGGGATGACGACTTTTAGCACCCGATCTTCTTCGCCACCTCGATGATCGACTCGCCGGCGGCGTCCCACTCGCCATCAGCCTTGAGGTCGGTCTTCTGGTTCGGGCCGTGCTCCTTGGGGCGGTGAACGAAGCCCGTCGACAGTCCGCACTTCTGCGCCGCCCTGAGATCGCCGTTGTGGGCGGCGACCAGCATCACCTGGTGCGGCTTGAGATACATGCTGTCGACCACGCCGAGATAGGATTCGGGGTCGGGCTTGTAGTGGTGGAAGGTCTCGCCCGAGAAGCAGTGATCCCAGGGAATGCCGCTGTTCTTGGCCATGTTGATCAGGAGCGCCACGTTGCCGTTGCTGAGCGTGGCCACGACATATTTCTTCTTCATCATGCCGATGCCCTCGACCGAGTCGGGCCACGGCCTGAGCTTGTGCCAGAGATGCGTGAATTCCCACGCCCCCTCCTCGCCAGGATGCTTCAGGCTGCGCTTGTTCAGCAGCATCTCGAAGGCTTCCTTGTGCAGGTCGTCGATACGGGTCCACGGCAGCTCGCCCTTGCGCACGCGGGCCATCTGCGGCTGGTAGAGGCCGCGCCAGTCGTCAGCGAAGCTGGTCCAGTCCGTGTCGAGTCCGTGTTTCTTGCCGAGCTTGGGCAGGTCCTCTATGAGGCTGCCGCGCCAATCGACCACCGTGCCGAACACGTCGAAGATGCAGACCTTGAGGTCGGCGGGAACGTTTGCCATGGCTGTTTCCTCCGTTCGCCGCAGTGTGGCGTCCCGCGATGCGCTTGGGTAGGGTCCGCGCATGGCTCAAAGACAGGACACGGTGAGCGGCACCGACGGCAAGCCGCGATGCGGCTGGGCATCGGCCGATCCGCTCTATCAAAAGTACCACGACACCGAATGGGGCCGGCCGCTCAAGGACGACCGTGCGCTGTTCGAGCTGCTGACGCTCGAGGGCTGCCAGGCCGGCCTGTCGTGGATCACGGTGCTGCGCAAGCGCGAGCACTACCGCAAGGTCTATGACGGCTTCGATCCGAAGAAGATCGCGCGCTACACGCCGGCCAAACTGAGGAAGCTGCTGGCCGATCCCGGCATCATCCGCCACAAAGGCAAGATCGACGCCAGCGTCAGCAACGCCCGGGCCTATCTGGCGCTGGTCGAGCGCGAAGGCTCGTTCGCGAAGTTCCTGTGGAGCTTTGTCGACGGCAAGCCGAAGAAGAACCGGCCCAAAGGCCTGAAGGACGTACCCAGCAAGTCGCCCGAAAGCGACGCCATGGCCAAGGCGCTGCAGAAAGCCGGCTTCAAGTTCGTCGGCTCGACCATCTGCTACGCCTTCATGCAGGCCTCCGGCATGGTCGACGACCATATCGTGGGCTGCCACCGACATAGAGAATGAAGAGCGGGAGTAATTTTGACCAAGCGGATTTTCATCGCGGCGCTGGGCACCGAGACCAACCAGTTCGTGCCGTTTCCGACCGGCCGGCGCGCGTACGAAGAGCACGGCGTATGGCGCGGCGACGCCACCAAGCACGAACCCACCAACTTCACCGCGCCCCTGCATGTCTGGCGTAAAGCCGCCGAGGCGCGCGGCTGGACGGTGATCGAGGGGCTGGCGACCTTCGCCGCGCCCTCGGGCACCACGGTGCGGCCGGTCTATGAAGGCTTTCGCGACGAGATCCTGGCCGGCATCAAGGCGGCGCTGCCGCTCGACGCGGTGCTGATCAACGTGCACGGCGCCATGGTGGCCGACGGCTACGACGACTGCGAAGGCGACCTTTTGGCCAAGGTGCGCGCCATCGTCGGACCCAAAGTCGCGATCGGCGCGGAGTTCGACCTGCATTGCCACCTGAGCGCCCTGATGCTCGACAGCGCCGACGTGCTGGTGGGCTACAAGGAATATCCGCACACCGACACGATGGAGCGCGCGGCCGAGCTGTTCGCCATCATTGCCGACACGGTTTCAGGCAAGGTAAAGCCGGTGATGGCGCGCCACGACTGCCGCATGATCGCGCAGTACCGCACGTCGGTGCCGCCGATCAACGAATTCGTCACCCGCATGAAGTCGCTCGAGGGCAAGGACGGCATCCTCTCGGTGTCGCTGAGCCATGGCTTCTCCTTCGCCGATGTCGAGGATGTCGGCACGCGCACCCTGGTCGTGGCCGACCGCGACAAGGGCAAGGCCGAGGCGCTGGCTAAAAAGCTCGGCGAGGAGCTATGGGCCAATCGCGAGCGCTATGCCACGAAGTACCTCTCTGTTGCCGAAGCGATGGAGCGCGCCGCCTCGCACAACCAGGGCCCGCTGGTGCTGGCCGACCGCGCCGACAATCCCGGTTCGGGCGCGCCGGGCGATTCGACCTTCGTGCTGAAGGCGCTGGTCGACAAGCAGATCGGCCTGGCGCTGTTCGGCGTGATGTGGGACCCGATGGCGTTTCGCATCGCCGAGGAGGCGGGCGAGGGCGCGCGCCTGCGTATGCGGCTGGGCGGCAAGTCGGGCGAGGTGAGCGGCCAGCCGGTCGATCTCGACGTCACGGTGAAGAAGATCGCCCGCGGCGTGCGCCAGCCCTACGGGCCGGTGATGGTGCCGCTGGGCGACATGGCGCTGCTCTCCTCGGAACATGTCGACGTGGCGATCTGCACGCTCCGCACCCAGACCTTTCACGCGGATGCTTTCAAGGCGGTGGGCGCCGATCCGGCCGACTATCGCGTCGTCGTGGTGAAATCGGCGCAGCATTTTTATAACGGCTTCATCGGCCTGGCGAAGGAGATCCTCTACGTCGCCTCGCCGGGCGCCGCCGATCCCGATGTCACGCGCCTGCCCTACACCAAGCGCAAGACGCCGTTCTGGCCGAAGGTGGCCGATCCCTGGGGGAATAAGTAAGCACCACTAGGGGGTTCCCGTAAAAAAGAATCCTTTATTTTCAAAGGCTTGCAGAAGTCGCGGAATCATAAAATCGGCGCCAGCGCCTCGCGCGTGGTCTTGCCTTCGACCACGGGCACGACCTCGAATTCCACAACGTCCTGCCAATCGGCGATCCAGCGCTGGAAGAGCGTGATGTCGTCGGTCTCCATAAGCTGGAAGCAGCGGCCGAGATCGGCGGTCACATAGCTCGCCATGAATTTCAGGCCGTCGGGCAGGCCGCGGCCCGCATCGCGCAGCTTGCGATAGACCGCCTTGCCGTCCTGGTTGCGGAACTTTTCGATCACCATGAAGAGCATGTCCGACCCCCTGCAAGTTGAGTAGTCTAGCGCGATCGACCGCAGGGGAACGAAATGAAGATCGCCATTGCCGGCGCCGCCGGGCGCATGGGCCAGATGCTGATCCGCGAGATCGCGCGCACCGATGGCTGCAGCCTGACTGCCGCGCTGGAAAGCCCGGGCAGCAACGCCTTGGGCACCGACGCCGGCGGCGGCGTGAAGATCGTGTCCGACGCCGCGGCCGCCATTGGCGCCGCCAACGCAGTGATCGACTTCACCGTGCCCGCGGCCACCGTGGCGCACGCCGGGATCGCCGCCGACAAGGGCACGTCGATGGTGATCGGCACGACCGGGCTCAATCCCGAGCAGACCGCGGCCATTCACGACTACGCCAAGCGTGTTCCCATCCTGTGGGCTGCCAACATGTCGATGGGCATCAACATCCTGCTGGCGCTGGTCGAGAAGACCGCCGCGATGCTCGACCCCGCCTACGACATCGAGGTGCTGGAGATGCACCATCGCCACAAGATCGACGCGCCCTCGGGCACGGCACTGGCGCTGGGCCGCGCCGCGGCGGCCGGCCGACGGGTCAAGCTCGAGGACATCTGGCGCAAGAGCCGCGACGGCCATACCGGCGCGCGGCCGGCGGGCGAGATCGGCTTCGCCACCCTGCGCGGCGGCGAGGAGGTGGGCGTGCACACCGTGATGTTCGCCGCGGCGGGCGAGCGGCTGGAACTCAGCCATCGCGCCTTCAGCCGCGAAACCTACGCCTCGGGCGCAGTGCGCGCGGCGTTGTGGCTGCAGGGCAAGAAGCCCGGCCTCTACGGCATGAAGGACGTGCTGGGGCTCTGATCCCACGGGTGCTCGTAGCGCGGCGCGTGCATGTCGGCCAAAGCGGCCTTCAGCTGCTCGGCAACCTGCCGGCGCTCGGCGGGCGCCAGGAAGCGGCCGACCACCACGCGATTGCCGCGCGAGACCAGCACCAGCCGGTCCGAATCCTTGCCTAGAAGCTCGACCCGCAGCCAATAGGCGTCGAGCCGGTGCTGCTCGCGCTCGCCGTCGGGCGCCACGCGATCGATGATCAGCTCGCGGTCGGTCAGCAGCAGGGTCTCGCTGCGCCTGGCATCGAGGTAGCTGCGCTTGAACAGGAACCACAGCAGCCAGACGTCGAGCCCCATGAAGCCCAGCACCGGCCAGGCGCCGAGCAGCATCATCGGCAGCCCGACCAGCAGGTTGGCCGCGATGGCGCCGCGGATCAGCCACTTGAAGCCTTCCGGCGACAGGCTGCGATGGGGCACGAGCGAGGTGGCGAAGTGAACCGCCGGGGGTGAGTCGGCCATGGCGTCAACTTAGTGGCTCGGCTAGCGTCACGCCATGCCCCTGATGAAGCCCGCCGAAATCCAGGTTTTCTTCACCCGCCTGCGCCAGTCGATGCCGGAACCCGAGACCGAGCTGGAATACGACAACGTCTATCAATTGCTGGTTGCCGTTGTGCTCTCGGCACAGGCGACCGATGCCGGCGTCAACCGCGCCACCACGCCCCTGTTCGAGAAGATCAAGACGCCCGACCAGATGGTGGCACTCGGCGAGAAGAAGCTCATCGGCTACATCAAGACCATCGGCCTGTTCCGCATGAAGGCCAAGAACGTCATCGCCCTCAGCCGGCTCCTGATCGAGAAGCACGGCGGCGAGGTGCCGCGCAGCCACGAGGAGCTGACGGAACTGCCCGGCGTCGGCCGCAAGACGGCGAACGTGGTGATGAACGTAGCGTTCGGCGAGGCGACCATCGCCGTCGACACACATATCTTCCGCGTCGGCAACCGCACCGGCCTCGCCCCCGGCAAGAATCCGCTCGAGGTCGAGCTGAAGCTGTTGAAGCGCGTGCCCGAGGAGTTCCGCCAGCACGCCCATCACTGGCTGATCCTGCACGGCCGTTACACCTGCAAGGCGCGCAAGCCCGACTGCCCGCGCTGCGTGGTGAACGACGTCTGCAAGTTCAAGGGCAAGACAACGACCCTTTAAACTGCGTTAGCAACCTCAAAGAAGCCTCATGCTGAGGAGCCGCGCAAAGCGCGGCGTCTCGAAGCATGGGTGACAGCAAGACTGGATCCCATCCTTCGAGACGCGGCCTGCGGCCGCTCCTCAGGATGAGGCGAATCGTATCAGGCGGCGTCGGCTAAAATCTTGTCGCTCTCGTTGTCGACCACGACCGAGGTCTCGAAGTAGCGGATGTCCGGCGGCGCGCCGTAGCGCTCGGCGATGTAGGCCTTCCATTGCGGCGTGTAGACCGCGTCGGCGTCGGCCCGGCTCTTCCACAGATAGACGCCGCCGCCGATCCGGTTGTGGTCGTCGAACAGGTAGTACTTGCGCACCAGGCCCTTCATGGCGCGGTACTTGGGCGCCGAGCTCTTGAAAAGATCGTTGGCCTTCCGGGCGTCGATCTCGGCCGGCAGCTTGAAGTTCACGATCGCGGTGATCATCGGACCCTCCCTCGGGCTTTGGCGTCAGGCTTTGGTGCGCTCCTCGCGCACACCGCAGAGCAGGACGAAGCCTAGCACCAGGAAGATGAGCACGCACGCCACGCCCAGCCGGTTGGACTGGGTCGCCGTGGTGACGATGCCGATGGCGAGCGGGCCCATCCAGGCGGTCGCCCGGCCGGACAGCGCGAACAGGCCGAAGAACTCGCCGGTCATGCCTTCCGGCGCGAGGCGGCCGATCATGGTGCGGCTGGCCGCCTGCATCGGCCCCATGCAGAAGCCCAGCAGCAGCGCAAAGCCCATGAAGACCCACTCCTGCACCGAGCCGAACAGGCCGCGGGTCGGCAAGATGTCGCTGGCCGGCACGACGAAGAACACGCGATCGGCACTCACGCTGACGATGCCGATCGTGGCCACGATCACGCCCAGGGCGGCCGCCTGCACGGTGCGCTTGCTGCCGAAGCGATCGTCGAGCTTGCCGCCCAGGAAGGCGCCGGGAATGGCGAACACCGTCAGGATGATGCCGAAGATGCCGAGCGTGACGGTGCTCCAGCCGAAGGTCGCGGCGGCATAGACGCCGCCGAAGGCGATGATCGAGGCGAGCCCGTCATTGTAGAGCATGAAGGCGATGAGATAGAGCAGCGCATTCCTGAAGCGCCCGATCCTCATCACCGTGTCGAGCAGCGACCAGCCGCCCTGGCGCGCCGCCTCCCAGAGCGTGAGCTTTTGGCGCGCCGTATCCGGAGTGAACAGGAACATCGGGATCACGAATACCGCGAGCCACAAGGCCGAGGCCGGCCCGACCAGGCGCTCGAGCGGGTAGGTCTTGGGATCCAGCCCGAACAGCGTCCGGTCGTTCAGCGCCAGCACGATGAACAGCGCGACCAGGCCGCCGCAATAGCCCAGGCCCCAGCCGAAGCCGCTCAACCAGCCCATGCGCTCGGGGTGCACGATGTGGGGAAGCTGGGCGTTGTTGAAGACGATCGACATCTCCGCGCCGATGGTGGCGATCACCACCGCGGCGCTGATCGGACCGATGAGATCGGGCCGGCCGGGATAGGCCCACCACAAGGCAGCGCAGCCCAACCCGAGCAGCAGCTGGAAGGTGAAGATGTAGGGCTTGCGCTTGCCGCCGGCGTCGGCCATGGCGCCCAGGAAGGGACTCAAGAGCGCGATCAGGATGCCCGAGGTCGATTGCGTGAAGGCCCACGCCGCCTGGCCCTCGACGGCATTGCCCACCATGACGTTGGCGAAGTAGGGCGCGAAGATGAAGGTGGTGACGACGGTGAAGAAAGGCTGGTTGGCCCAGTCGAACAGGGCCCAACTGAACTGACCGAGCTTCGACGCTTCCTGATGAGGCGTTGTCATGCCGGGCCAGTATGCCCGAGAACCCGTCGCGGCAATTGCCGGATCGCCTCCCTGTTTGTGGGCGAAAACACCCTGGTCATGGCCTCTTGCCAGGGCAGCCAGAGCTGCGCGATGTGCTCGGCGGGGTCGAGGGTGGCGACGGTCGGGCTGTCGACCCGAAAGCCGAACACGTGCTCGGTGTTGTGGGTCACGTCGGGCGCATAACGCGCGCGCCATTGCGGCCAGATCTCGTAGCGATTGGAGAGCTTCCAGTCGGTGAGCGTGCCCAGCGACAGGCCCGTCTCCTCCAGAAGCTCGCGCCGCGCGGCGGCTTCGAGATCGGGATCGTCCGGTTCGCGCGAGCCCGTCACCGATTGCCAGGCTCCCCACGACCCCCACGATCCACCGTCGGCTCGCTCCAGCAGCAGCACGTCGAGCCGGGCCGTATGGACCACGACCAGCACCGATTCGGGGATCTTATAGGCCATTCCCGAGCATAGCCGGAACGTTGACTCCCCGCCGCCCGCCGCTATGGTCCGGCGGCATTTTTCGAGGGGAGCCATGAGCAACGAGCTTCAGACCGTCATCGACGAGGCGTGGGAAAAGCGCGATGGCATCGGCAGCGCGACCAAGGGTCCGGTGCGCGACGCCGTCGAGGCGGCGATCGCCGGCCTGGATGACGGCACCTATCGCACCGCGGAGAAATTCGGCAACGAATGGGTCGTGAACCAGTGGCTGAAGAAGGCCGTCCTGCTGTCCTTCCGGCTCTACGATTCGGTGCCGATGGACGGCGGGGCTGCGTTCCCCGGCATGGGCGCCGCCCCGTGGTTCGACAAGGTGCCGCTCAAGACCACGGGCTGGGACGCCAAGCGCTTCGCCAAGGCGGGCTTCCGCGCCGTGCCCGGCTCGATCGTGCGCCGCGGCTCCTACGTGGCGCCCTCCGTCGTGGTGATGCCGGCCTTCATCAATCTCGGCGCCTATGTCGATAGCGGCACCATGGTCGACACCTGGGCGACGGTGGGCTCGTGCGCCCAGATCGGCAAGAATTGCCATCTCTCGGGCGGCGTCGGCATCGGCGGCGTGCTGGAGCCCCTGCAGGCCAATCCGGTGATCGTCGAGGACAATTGCTTCATCGGCGCGCGCTCCGAAGTCGTCGAGGGCGTGATCGTGGGCACCGGCGCGGTGCTCTCGATGGGCGTGTTCATCAGCGCCACCACCAAGGTGGTCGACCGCGCCTCGGGCCAGATCCATGTCGGCAAGGTGCCGCCCTATTCGGTGGTGGTGCCGGGCAATCTCGGCGGCGGTCCCAACCGGCCCTCGACCTACTGCGCGGTGATCGTGAAGACAGTCGACGAGCGCACGCGGTCGAAAACCTCGATCAACGAGCTCTTGCGCGACTGAGCCGGACCGGGGATCGTTGGCGCATGCCCGACGTTTCGGACCTTCCCGCGATCCTGCCCGGCGAAAAGCTCCCGGGCCGCCTGCTGTGGCGCGGCGATGATCTGCCCGCCGACGCCGGCCGCCTGGCGCTTCCGGCCGCGGTCGCCGAAGAGCTCGAGCGGATCGTCGTGGCGCTCGATCGCGATCCGCTGCCGCTCCTGCTGTTGCGCCCGGAGGACTTTGCGCTCGACGCGTCCCGCGCCTTCATGCGCACGGTGAAGCAGAGCCTCGATGACGGGCCGGGCTTTGCCATCGTCGATCACCTGCCTGTCGAACGCTGGTCGCAGACGGGTGCGCGGGCCGTGTGGTGGCTGTTGGCCTCCTTGGTGGCGCGGCCGGTGGCGCAGAAGTGGGACGGCTCGTCGATCTACGACGTCTGCGATCTCGGCCGGCCGCCCGGCGGCGGCGTGCGTCCCGACGTCACCAATGCCGAGCAGAATTTCCATACCGACAACAGTTACAACAACGTGCCGCCGCACTATGTCGGCCTGATGTGCCTGCGCACGGCGATGGCAGGCGGGGTGAGCGGCATCGTGAGCTTTGCCGCCGCGCATGAGGAGATGCGCCTGAAGCATCCCGATCTGCTGCCGCGGCTCTATCAGCCCTTCTATTTCGACCGCCAGCGCGAGCACGCGCCGGGCGACGTCATGACGACCTATCATCCGATGTTCGAGCGCCGCGACGGCCGGCTGGTCGCGCGCCTGTCGCATTTCCAGGTGACGAACGGGCACAAGCTCGCCGGCGTGGAACTCGATCGCCGGGGCATCGCCGCATTGGATGCCTTTGAAGCCATCCTCAATGCGCCGGGCATGGCCGCGCGCTTCCAATTCGAGCCCGGCCAGATACAGCTCATCGACAACCGCGCGCTCGGCCACAAGCGCACGGCGTTTCGCGACTGGCCCGAGGCGGAGCGCAAGCGCCTGCTGGTGCGCCTTTGGCTGCGTGATTCCGGCAGCCGCGCCTACAACGGTTGACGACCGATCGCTTCGCCGAATTGCGGACTCACTGCTGGGCCACGGAGCCCGTGATCCAGCCATAGCTGGGGCAAGTCCCGGCCAAAACCGAGACGGAAGGCAGTGGTTTTCCGGCCTGGTACCCCCTCGCCAGCATGCCGAATACGTGCGGGTTCCAAGGATAACCGCAGTGTGCCGTGTCGGGACGTTCCAGATATCCGAAGTAGGTGGTGTCGTTCGAGACGAGAACGTTGATGACGCGGAATTCCCTGAAATCCTCGGCCAGATGCTCCGGAAGGATCCGGTAGGTGAGGAGATCGTTCGGATCGGAAAACGCGACCACGGTCATTGGCCCGGCCCCGGGCAGCGCCTGGCGGCGGGCGCGCGACAACAGGCCGAACACGTCACCGGCGGTGGTCCGTATCTTTGCAGGCGCCGACGGCGGCTGCGGCTCCAATATCTTATCCATTGCCACCGAGCCCGCCGCATCCAGCAAAGGCACCTGATTGGCCAGCATGTACATGACCTTCGTCGCGGCAAAACTGTTCGCCAGCCGCTTGATCGCCGTTTTGTCTTCACTGCGGTTTGCGGCGTTCCAGATGTGCAAGACGGAGTCGGACACCAGCTTGCTGCCCAGGCTCTCCGTGACCAGCGCCAAGGCCGCGGGCGAACCGCCGGCCGGCACCTCGCATTCGTTGCCGTCGAAGCGGCCACCCAGAGCGCCGCACACGGTCTCGTTCATGGCCTGGCGAATGTTGTTTCCGTTGGGCCCGCTATAGACCACCACGTCGGTCAGACAATCGTTGACCAGCCCGTCCTTCAGCTCGCGGTTCAGCGTTGCCCGAATGCCACTGCCCTTGATCTTCGAGCCGTCGTAGGCCAAGGCCGCCTTGTAGGAGGCCGTCAGCGACGACCAGCTGAGAAACATCACCTCGATCGCCCTGCCCCGCGTCGAGATTCGATCCGTACGCAGCGTTGCACCATGCTTGCCGACGGGGCGGACGCTCACTGTTTCGGAAGTTCCGCCGACCGCTTCCACGAGCCGGCTCATGCGGTCGTCGATCCAGCCCGGCGGGTGCGTGCACATGCCGTGGGTCCACAGCACCTTCACCGTGGCGGAAGGCGGCAGGTTCTCGGCCAGGGTCAGCAAGCCTTCGAAGGTGCCGCCATCCCCCTCAGTCAGCGCCTCGACGACAGGCGTGGCGTAGGGCGTCGAATAGGACCTCTGGTACAGGGTGAAGCCGGCGAAGGCGGCCGCCAGAACGCACAATGCCGCGATCGACCAAGCGACCCTCTTCACTGGGTCCTCCCCTGAAGCGAAGCACTACTCCCGCTTGCACAGGGAAGCATACATCTCGCATTCGTCCAAGCGAATGCGCGGGCGCTGCCCGCGCCGTCGTCAAGCGAGATGCCGCTGGAATTCCGGCTGCTTCCTGAGGTGCGTCCCTTCCTTGGCGAGGATCTTGGCCGTGCGTTCGGGCGCGAAGCCCAGCGCGACGAAGGCCGGGCCGACATTGGCGACCTCGCGGTATTCGGCGATCTTGCCGTCGCTGAGCTTCATCATCGACACGCCCTCGAAGCCCACCCTCTTGCCATCGGCCTCGGGCAGCTTCGAGACGTAGCTGAACGTGTAATAGGCGTAGAGCATCTCGCCGTCGCTCGCCGGCCGGTGCATGTCCCAGCGGAAGTCGCGCGCCGTGCGATGGAACCAATCGTCGACCATTTCGGCGATTCTTTCACGCCCCTTGAAAGCACCGTAGAAGACGTCGTTGTAAACGCCGTCCTCGGTGAACAGGCTGGCGAACGCCTTGCCGTCACGGCGTTCGACGGCGGAGCAGAATTTCTTCAGGAACGCGGTCGTATCCATGATTAATCCTCCCGGAGTTGCCGCAATCATGACTAAACTCCCGGATGCGGCAAGGGAGGCCCGGGCATGACTTTCTGGATTGTCATCGGCGTCATCGTTCTGATCGGACTGTGGGCGATCAGCGTCTACAACGGACTGGTCGGCGGTCGCAATCAGGCGCAGACCGCGTGGAGCCAGATCGACGTCCAGCTCAAGCGCCGGCACGATCTCATTCCCAATCTCGTTCAGGTCGTGAAGGACGCCATGGGCTACGAGCAGGAGACGCTCACCAAGGTGGTCCAGGCGCGCAACAACGCCGTCGCCGCTTCCGGGCCGGCCCAGGCCGGCGCCGCCGAGGCGGCCCTCAGCCAGGCCACGCGCGGCCTTTTTGCCCTGGTCGAGTCCTATCCGCAGCTCAAGGCCAACGACAACGTCAAGCAGTTGCAGGAAGAGCTGACCGCGACCGAGAACAAGATCGCCTTCTCGCGCCAGTTCTACAACGACTCGGTCAACGCCTATAACACCCGCCGCCAGAGCTTCCCGGCGGTGCTGGCGGCGGCCTCTCTTGGCTTCGGTCCGATCGAGCTCTTCAACATGCCCGAGACCGAGCGCGAGGTGCCCAAGGTGGCGCTGCGCTGAGCCTCTGAATCGAATGAGCAAGCGCGCATGAGCGCCACCACCGATTTCGTCGCGGCCCAACGGGTCAACCGGCGCAACACGCTGCTGCTGCTGATCGTCCTGACGGCGCTCGCCGCGATCGTTGGCTACGTGATCGGCTGGCTGCTGGAAGGCGAGGCCTCCGACGCGGTGCCGTTATGGAGCAGGCTGGGCTTGTTCGCCGCCGCGCTGATGGCCGTCGTCAGCGTCGGCTGGAGCATGATCTCGCTCGCCTTCGGCGACAAGATGGTGCTCGCCATGGCGAACGCCCGGGAGATCGACAAGGCGGACGCGCCGCAGGTCTACAACGTGGTCGAGGAGATGGCGATCGCCGCCGGCGTGCCGATGCCCAAGGTGATGATCCTGGAGACCGACGCGCTCAATGCCTTCGCCACCGGAAACAAGATAGGGCACGGCACCATCGTCGTGACGCGCGGCCTCTTGGATACGATGAGCCGCGACGAGCTGCAGGGCGTGGTGGCGCACGAGATGGCCCATCTCGCCAACCTCGATACGCGCTACATGGTGATCGTGGGCGTCACCGTCGGCCTGATCGCGCTGGTCTGCGACATGCTGCTGCGCACCATGGCCTGGGGCGGATCGGGCCGCAGCAGCAACAGCAGCAGCGACAAGAAGGGCTCGGGCGCCGGATTGCTGATCATCCTGCTGATCGTCGTGGCGATCTTCGCCCCGCTGGCCGCCAAGGCCGTGCAGATGGCGGTGTCGCGCCAGCGCGAGTATCTTGCCGATGCGACGTCGGTGCAGTTCACCCGCAATCCCAACGGTCTCATCTCGGCCCTCGGCAAGCTCGCCGACAAAGCGGCGCCCTTTCCCGGAGTGAGTCGTGCCACGCAGCATCTCTTCATCGTCAATCCGGTGCAGACCTTCACCAGCAAATCGTCGGCGTTGCTGGCCACGCATCCCGACATTGCCGACCGTATCGCTCGCCTGCGCAATCTGGGCGGCTAGCCTCGTGGCCGCGGCCGCCTTCGACCTGCAGGGCCATCGCGGGACGCGAGGCCTTGCGCCGGAGAACACGCTGGCGGCCTTCCGCACCGCCGTCGCGCTCGGCGTCACCACACTGGAGACCGATCTTGCCATCACCAAGGACGACGTCGTGGTCATCAGCCACGACCCGATGCTCAATCCCGACCTGGTGCGCGGGCCCGATGGAAAATGGATCGTCGCTAGTGTGCCGATCCATTCGCTCACCCTGGCCGAGCTCAAGCGCTACGACATCGGCCGGCTCAATCCCGCCGCCAAGTACGCGCAGCAGTTTCCCGAGCAGAAGCCGGTCGACGGCGAACGCTTCCCTACCGTGGCGGAGCTCTTTGCGGCAGCGGGTCCGAATGTGCGCTTCAACATCGAGATCAAGACCGATCCGACCAAGCCCGACCTCACCGTCGATCCCAACCGCTTCGCGCAATTGGCCGTCGATGCGATCCGGCTGGGCAAGGCAGGCGGGCGCAGCACGATCCAGTCGTTCGACTGGCGCGGGCTGATCGAGGCGCGCCGCCTCGCGCCCGAGATCGCCACCAGCTGCCTCTCGATCGAGAGCAACGGCATGGACACGGTCGGCCGGACGAGCGGCCGGCCCTCGCCCTGGCTGGCCGGGCTCGATCTGGCCAACCACGGCGGCTCGGTGCCGCGGCTGGCGAAGGCAGCGGGCTGCGCCGTCTGGTCGCCGTTCTGGCGCAATGTCACGGCTGAAAACATCAAGGAAGCCCAGGCACTTGGGTTGAAAGCGCTGCCCTGGACAGTGAACAATCCGGCCGAAATGACCCGCTTGATCGACATGGGGGTCGACGGCCTGATCACCGACTATCCCGATCGTGCATTGCCGGTTCTCGCTGCCAAAGGGCTGGAAATCCGCTAGGCGGTTGACTCCCGGCACTCTGTGTTCTGTATACAGACATGCGCCCTTTCCTGCCTGAACCCGACCTTTCCGAACGCGTCCACGACGCCGTGCTCGATGCCATCTGCTCGGGCGAACTGAAATCCGGGGCCCGCATCACCCAGGAAGAGCTCGCCCAGCAGTTCGGCGTGTCCCGCCAGCCGGTGCTGCAGGCGATGATGCTGCTGCGGCGCGAGGGCTTCTTGATCGAATCGGGCCGCAAAGGCGTCTGCGTGGCGCCGCTCGACGTCCAGCAGGCGCGCAATCTCTATGTCGTGCGGGCCGCCCTCGACGGGGCGGCGGCGCGGCTGGCGGCGGCGCACTACACGCCCCACCTCGCGCAGCGCGGCCGGTTGCTGCTCGATGTCGGGCGCCGCGCGGTGGCCAGCGGCAGCGTTCCCGCGGTCATCGAAGCCGACATCGATTTCCATCTCTTCGTCTACGAGGCCTCGGGCAACCCGGTGATCGGCGAAACCGCCCAGCCGCACTGGCAGCATCTGCGCCGCGTGATGGCGGCCGCGCTGAGCGAAAGCGACCTTAGGGTCAGCGTATGGGACGAACATGAAGGCATCCTGCGCGCGCTCGAGGCCGGCCAGGCGAGCGAGGCCGAAGCGCTCTGCCGCGGCCATGCCGAGCAGATGGCCGATATTCTCACGGGACGCCTGAAAGTCGTGATTTCCCGCGCGGCCTGAACGCCGCGCTAAAACAAGCCAGCCAGGAGGAACCGCCATGAAGCTCACCCCCGAGCAGCTCAAGCGCTTCGACGAGGAAGGCTACCTGTTCTTCCCCGACTACTTCTCGCCCGAGGAGACGCAGATCCTCAAGACCTCGATCCCCGAAGTGTTCGCGCAGCGCCGCGAGGAGAACGTGCGCGAGAAGACCGGCGACGTGGTGCGCACCGCCTTCGCCGTGCACAAATACCATCCGGTGTTCGAGGCGCTGGTCCATCATCCGCGCTTCGTCGAACCGGCCGAGCAGTTCCTGCGCGACCGCACCTACATCCACCAGTTCAAGATCAACGGAAAGGCCGCCTTCGACGGCGACGTCTGGCAGTGGCACCAGGACTACGGCACCTGGAAGGCCGACGACGACATGCCCGAGGCGCGCGCCATGAACCTCGCGGTGTTCGTCGACGAGGTGAACGAATTCAACGGCCCGCTGTGGTTCATCCCGCGGAGCCACAAGAAGGGCGCGATCGAGGCCAAGCACGACCTCACCACGACCTCCTATCCGCTGTGGGTGATCGACAACGACACCATCGCCAAGCTGGTCGAGCAGGGCGGCATCGTGGCGCCCAAGGGCGGGCCGGGCTCGGCGATCTTCTTCCACGGCACCTTGGTGCACGGCAGCCCGCCCAACATGTCGCCGTGGGACCGCCAGATCATCTATGTGACCTACAACGCGGTCAGCAACGCCATCCGCCGCTTCAAGCGGCCGGAATACATCGCCCATCGCGACTTCACACCGGTCGATGCCTGGGAGGACGACGCGGTGCTGCGCGCCGCCCGGCGCAAGCAGGCGGCGGAATAGCGACACCGACGGGAGGAAACAACAATGAGTCTCCATGGCATGCTTCTGGCGCGCGCGGCCGAAGGCAATCCGCTGCGCATCGGCGTGATCGGCGCCGGCAAGTTCGGCTCCATGTATCTGTCGCAGATCCCGACGACGCCCGGGATTCATCTCCTGGGCATCGCCGATCTCTCGCCATCGAAGGCGAGAGAGAACCTGGCGCGGCTGGGCTGGAAACCCGAGGTCACCGCGGCCGGCTCGCTCGCCGAGGCGCGCCGTCACGGCAACACCCATCTCTCCGACGATTGGTGCGCTTTGGTCAGCCATCCCGAGATCGACGTCATCGTCGAGGCCACGGGCGATCCGATCGCCGCCGTCGAGCACGCGCTGGCAGCCTTCGAGCACGGCAAGAGCGTGGTCATGGTCACGGTCGAGGCCGACGCCTTCTGCGGCCCGCTGCTGGCCAAGCGCGCGGCCGCGGCCGGCGTGATCTATAGCCTGGCTTACGGCGACCAGCCGGCGCTGATCTGCGAGCTGGTCGACTGGGCGCGCACCTCCGGCTTCGAGGTGACGGCGGCGGGGCGCGGCCACAAATGGCTGCCGCACTACGCGCAATCGACGCCCGAGACGGTGTGGAAATACTGGGGCCTCACCGAGGAGCAGGCCAAGCGCGGCGGGCTCAACCCCAAGATGTTCAACTCCTTCCTCGACGGCTCCAAGCCCGCCATCGAGAGCACCGCGGTGGCCAACGCCACCGGCCTCACGCCGGCGCCGGACGGCCTCGCCTTCCCGCCCTGCGCCGTCGAGGACCTGCCGTTCGTCATGCGCCCGGCCTCCGAGGGCGGCCATCTGCATCACAAGGGCCAGGTCGAATGCGCGAGCTCGCTCGAGCGCGACGGCCGCGCCATTCCCTACGAGATCCGCAAGGGCGTGTGGGTCGTGTTCGAGGCGGCGACCGAGTACCAGAAGAACTGCTTCGAGGAGTACATGCTGTGCACCGATCCGTCGGGCCGCTACTCCGTGATGTACAAGCGCTGGCACCTGATCGGCCTGGAGGTCGGCATGTCGGTCGCCTCGATCGGCCTGCGCAAGGAGCCGACCGGCTGCGCCATCGGCTTCCATGCCGACGTGATCGCCACCGCCAAGCGCGACTTGAAGGCGGGCGAAATACTCGACGGCGAAGGCGGCTATACGGTTTACGGCAAGCTGTTCCCGGCCGAGAAATCGACCGGCCTCGGCAGCCTGCCGCTGGGCCTCGCCCACAACGTCAAACTCCTGAAGCCCATCAAGGCCGGCCAGTCGCTGACCTACGCCGACGTGGCGATGGATGAGCAGCTGACGGCGGTGAAGCTGCGCCGCGAGATGGAGCAGGCCTTCGCCCCGGCGGCAGCGAAGATCGCGGCGCAGTAGTCTTCCGGGACCGCGGGCCTCCAGGCCCGCTCGTGACTCATGATGCGGGCCTGGAGGCCCGCGGTCCGGCAAGACGCCTACGCCGCCGTCATCACCCCGGCCAGCGCCGTATAAGTGTCCGTCCACGCTGCCTTCACCTCCGGCGTGAAATCCGGCCCGAGGCCCTTCTCCAGGGTCCATAGCAGGGCGGCGCCGACCGGTGCGTAATGCGCGGCGGTCACGCCGTAGCCCTTGTGGCGCTTGCCGAGGTCCTGCACGGCGGGAAGGATGGCGTCGAGCTTGTGCAGGCTGCCGACGGCGGTGCCCAGCATGCCCATCAGCTTCTTCTTCTGCTCGGTCAGGTCCTGTGGAAACATCGGGCGCACATCGGGCGCGATCTCGAAAAGGCGGTCGTAGAAAAGGTCGGCGGCGGTGCCGGCGATCGGTACGACCTTCTTGAAGCTCGTCTGAACCAGTTCGATCTGCTGCGGTGTCACGGTACTCTCTCCCGGGTTGAGCCGGGGTGTATGCCGCAACTTCCGTGCCACGGTCTACAGTGTGTGGGCGGGATCTGTCGCTTCGTGGATAGAAGCCGGCTTGCCCTCGGCCCCCTCGCGCTCCTTCTCCTTGCGGGCCTTGAGAAGCTTGCGCAGGATCATGTTGCGCTTGAGCGCTGAGATGTGGTCGATGAACAGGATGCCGTCGAGATGGTCGATCTCGTGCTGCACGCAGGTGGCCAAAAGCCCCTCGCACGCCATCTCCTGCGCGACGCCGTCGCGATCGAGATAGCGCACCTTGACCTTGGCCGGGCGGACCACCTCGGAATAGTGCTCGGGCACCGAGAGGCAGCCTTCCTCGTAGCTCACATCCTCGTCCGAGGCCTCGACGATCTCCGGGTTGGCCATCAGCAGCGGGCCGGTCTTGACCTCCTCGCGGTCGATATCGAGCACGATCACCCGCTTCAGCACGCCGACCTGCGGCGCCGCGAGGCCAATGCCCGGCGCGGCGTACATCGTCTCCAGCATCTCGTCCATCAGGCGGCGCACGTCGGCGTCGACCGTTTCGACCGGCTTGGACTTCTTCTTGAGGCGCGGATCGGGCGCCGTGAGGATGGGCAAAAGGGCCATGGCGTCTAAATATGCAATGAAATCAGGCGTTTCAAGGCCCTTTGGTACCCCGAAGGCCGGTCAGTTGCGCGTCACCATCGTCCCGACGCCGGCCTCGGTGAACACTTCCAGCAGCAGGGCATGGGGCACCCTGCCGTCCATGATGACGGCGGCCTCGACGCCGCTATTCACCGCATCGATGCAGTTCTCGACCTTGGGGATCATGCCGCCGGAGATCGTGCCGTCGGCGATCAGGGCGCGCGCCTGCTCGACCGTCATGTCCCCGATGAGCTGGCCGTTCTTGTCCAGGACACCCGGCACGTCGGTCAGGAATAGCAGCCGCTTGGCCCGCATGGCGCCGGCGATGGCGCCGGCCGAGGTGTCGGCATTGATGTTGTAGGTGAGCTCGTCGTCGACGCCGAAGCCGATCGGCGCCACCACGGGAATGACATCGGCGCGGCGCAGCTGCTCCAGCACCATGACATTGATCTTGGCGGGCTCGCCCACCTGCTTGAGATCGACCTTGAGGAGCTCGCCGGTCTTGGGGTCGCGCATCTCCTGGACCTTGCGCGCCAGGATCAGGTTGCCGTCCTTGCCGCAGATGCCGACGGCGATGCCGCCGCATTCGTTGATGTCGGCCACGATCGCCTTGTTGATCGAGCCGGCCAGCACCATTTCGACGATCTCCATGGTCGCCGCATCGGTCACGCGCAGGCCGTTGACGAAGGTGCTTTTCAGCCCGACCCGCTCCAGCATCTTGTTGATCTGCGGGCCGCCGCCATGGACGACGATGGGGTTCATGCCGACCTGCTTCATCAGCACGACGTCGCGCGCCACGAGGTCGCCGAGCTTCGGATCGGTCATGGCGTGGCCGCCATACTTCACCACGAAGGTGGCGTCGTTGTGCCGGCGCATGTAGGGCAGCGCCTTGGAGATGGTCTCCGCCATGCGGATGAGCCGCCTCTGCTCCCTGTCGCTCTGAACCGGCTCGGCCATTTCCTCGGACCCTGAGTTGGCAAAAGCCCTCTCCGTGGCGGGAGAGGGCTAAGGCGGCATCATATATCAGGCGGGCGGCGGATAGAAGAAGCGGTCGCGGCGCGGCAGGATGTCCCCATGATCGACACCGAATCCCTCGCCAATCGCGGCTTCACCGTGGCGCCCGGCCTGATCGGGCCCGACCAGTGCCGGGCGCTGGCGACCCTGTGGCCCGAGCAGGCCCGTTTTCGCAAGCACATCGTCATGCAGCGCCACGGCTATGGGCAGGGCGAATACCAGTATTTCACCTATCCGTTGCCCAAGGCGGTCGAAGAGCTGCGCCAGGCGCTCTATCCCGAGCTGGCCGCGGTCGCCAACCGCTGGAACGCCGAGCTCGGGCGCGCCCAGCGCTTCCCGCCCACGCTGGAGGGCTGGCTGCGGCAATGTCACCAGGGCGGCCAGAAGCGGCCGACGCCGCTGCTGCTGCACTACAAGGCGGGCGATTACAACTGCCTGCACCGCGACCTCTACGGCGAGCTGGTGTTCCCGCTGCAGGCGACCGTGCTGCTGAGCGATCCCAAGCGCGATTTCAGCGGCGGCGAGTTCATGCTGGTCGAGCAGCGTCCGCGCATGCAGTCGCGCGGCGAGGTCGTGCCGCTCGGCCAGGGCGACGCGGTGATCTTCGCCGTTAACGAACGGCCGGTGAAAGGAAGCCGCGGCTTTCATCGCACGGCGATGCGCCACGGCGTCTCGAGCCTGCATCACGGCGAGCGCTTCACGCTCGGCATCATCTTCCACGACGCGGCCTAGGTCCGCCCCTTGATGGTTCTGGAAATCCTCCGCTATAGGAAGCCATGCAGTGGAGCGGATTACTTGCGCTGGGTCTCGTGTTGGGTCCGGCCGTCGCCTGGAGCGCTCCCGACTGCGGCCCTGTCGCCAGACTCGAGGACGGGTGGACGATCGCCGCGCCGCAGGAACAGGCTCTCGATCCGGAGCCGATCTGCGCCCTGGGTGCACGACTGACCGGCCTCAAGGACGCCAATGCACACGGGGTGGTGATCGCCCGGCACGGCGCCCTCGTCTATGAGGCGTACTTGCCGGGCGAAGACCAGCGCTGGCCGCAGAAGCACTGGAAAGAGCCGCTGGCGATGACCAACCACGATGCGCGGACGAAGCACGACGTGCAATCGATCAGCAAGAGCGTCGTTGCGTTGCTGGTGGGCGCAGCGCTCGACCGCGGTTTGTTGAAGAGCGTCGACACGCCGCTGCTCTCGCTCTTTCCCGAATACGCCGATCTGCGCACCGTCGACAAGGACCGCATCCGGGTGCGCGACCTCCTGACGATGACGAGCGGACTGCGCTGGCCGCAGAAGCCGTATCTCAGCATGTCACGACAAATGGAAGCCGCCGCGGATCCACAGCGCTTCGTGCTCGAGCAGCCGATGGTCGCGGGACCCGGCCTCAGCTGGCACTACAACAATGGCAGCGCCGAAGTTGCCGGCGCCGTCGTCAAGAAAGCGGCCGGCAAGGCCATCGACCAGTTCGCCAAAGAAGTGCTGTTCGACCCCCTGGGCATCGACGACTGGGAGTGGGGCACGATGGCGAATGGGGACCCGGGCGCTTCGTGGGGGCTGCGCCTGCGTCTGCGCGACCTCGCCAAGATCGGCCAGCTCGTGCTCGATCGTGGTCGCTGGCACGGGCAACGCATTCTGCCCGAGACCTGGATCTCGATCATGACGGCGCCACAGATCGTGCGGCCAAAGACCACGTACGGCTTTCTGTGGTGGCTCGATCGGGAACAGGTGAACGGCAAGGAGGTCGACATCGTCTCCGGCTACGGCTGGGGCGGCCAAGCTGTCTCGATCGTGCCAAGCCTCGGCCTGGTCGTCGCGGTCAATGCCGGCGTCTACGACTTCGACGGCCAGGGATCGCAGAACATCGCCGGCAACACCGTGCTCGACGCGGTCTTGCGGGCGACGAAGACGCAATAGGCGGCAATCGTGTCTTTGGCGATCTCGGAAATTTCCTGATAGGTTGAGGCTCGACCTGCAGCTCTTTAATGAAGCCTGTCATCGTCATCAACGTCGTTGGTTTTTCGCCTCGCTTGCAAAACCGCATGGCCTAGAAAGCGGCGCCAAGCGCGGGAAGGCCGCCTTCTTCAAGGGCGACATCGACATGCTCGCGATCCGCTATCCCAAGATCAAGTCGACCCAGGACCTGAAGACGGCGCTGCAGAACGCCATTCG
>Ga0210402_10000144_pt1 | contig 79422 bp, 65 predicted proteins | sample IncBWC7MmetaG_FD_161055 | JGI IMG/M metagenome (GOLD analysis project Ga0210402, IMG submission 161055) | Forest soil microbial communities from Barre Woods Harvard Forest LTER site, Petersham, Massachusetts, United States - Inc-BW-C-7-M | ecosystem: Environmental > Terrestrial > Soil >...
CTTACGGAGCGACGGAAAAGGAAGCCATGGCCTCCGCACAAGCGCTTGCACTGCGTGTGCTGGCGGATCGCATTGAGCAAGAGAAAGAACCCACCGAAACGGTGACCGTTTCCATCGAAGCGGTTTGACCGTGGGTCAATGGCCCAGCACGAAAGCGGCGAAGGTTCTCCGGGCTCTCCTTCGAATCGGATATTCCATTAAATCGCAAAGAGGGTCGCACGTCGTTTTGACACATTCCGAGCGCGGCGACTACGTGTGGGCATTTCACGATGGCGTCGAAATCGGGCCTCGAATGCTTGCTCGAATTGCAAAGCACACTGGATTGCGTCCCGCAGATTTGTAATTCACCCCTCCACTTAAGATTCACCTGACAACAAAAAATACAACTTAGAGTGAAATTCAGATGCGGCGGGGAGTGTTGGGGAAGTCGAGCCAGACTTTTATGCCGCAGAAGTGGGAGCCTTCGGTGCAGATTGGCGTGGTGATGCCGGCGCGGAGGTGGCAGGGCGGGCCGATGTAGCGAGAGAGTTGCGGGTGGACTTCGCGGAGTTGGGCGATTTCGTCCATGGAGGCCGCGTAGATTTCTTCCTGGGCGTTGAAGCAGGTGCGCATGGTCCACTTGTGGAGGAGATGAAGGAGTGAGCCGGTCTCAACGAGGCGAATGGATTTGGAATTGGGAAGAAGGTAGAGCGCGATTTCGGGAGGGACGCCGCGGTCGAGGAGTTGGTTTTTTGCGGACCAGGCTTCGTGCATGGCGCGTTCGTAGAGATCACGGGCGCGGGGATTTTCCTGGAGCAGTTTGGGAGTGATGTAATCGGGCTTGCGGGTGTCGGCCAGTGTGAGCAATGGGCGCGAGCCGGGAACCATGCGGTGACGCTGGTCCTGGCTGTCGGCGGTGTGGCTGATTTTTTTGGCAAAGGTGTAATTGGCGTGCTGCAGGGCGCGCATCATGGGCGCGTGAACGCCGATGTTCAAAGTTTCGAGACGATAAAGATTGCGCGCGGGATTGAGCAGGCGGTCGATGGCTTCGGCATCGCTGCAGGCAGATTCCGGGAGTCCGACGACGGCGCGGTAGGATTCGGCCATGACGCGAGGGGCGTTCGGGGAATAATCGACAAGGCGAGAAGTTTTCCCGTTGAGTTTGGCGCCGAATTCATCCGCGAAGGCGTCAGCTTCGGACTTGATTGAGGCGACATCCTTCCATTCTGGCAGTTCTTCGAGAGGGGAGAGGCCAAAACGATCAAAAAACTGGGGATCGAGTTGGCGCACTTGCGCGACCATATCGCCGATGACGGCGCGGGCTTCGCTGGGTGTGTCCGATGCGGAGCACATGCGCCAGAGGCGGTGAAGGACGATGCCCGAGACGGTGTGGACCATGGTGGTGAAGGCGGCAACTGGGAGAACGTATCGCGCGATTTCGATGGAGCGTTTTTCGGCGGAGCGCTCGATTTTCTGAACACGCTTCGGATGCGACATCGGGCCGATGTGCCAGATGTCGCTCAAAATGTTGCGCGCGTCGGGAGTGAGCAGGGCGGAGAGTTCGCGATAAAAGGCCCACGCGCGGGCCAGCGCATTTTCATAGATATTCCGGGAACCTTCGTCGAAGAAAAGTGAGACCGCTGGAACGTATGCCTGGGCGCGGTCGAGGCGAACATAGCGCTGGCTTTGCTGCTCGGAATTGTAGAAGGGATGTGCGTGGAGAAACGACCAAACGAACTGGCGGCTGACATTTTCGAGGCCGAACTCGAAGTGGGCATGCTGGTAAACGGTGTGGTGGCCGCTATAAAAGGTGGCGGCGCCGATGTTGAGGCGCTGCTTGTCGGTGATTTCGTCGTGGCTGATGAGGTGCGAGGAATAGCAGGTGCGCGCTGCGGCAATGGCGGAATCGAAGGGATGCAGAAAGGCGTTGCGAAGCGTGACGCGGGGCGCGCCCGTTTCCACCAAGCCGGCGTCCGGTGCGCCATCGAACATGCGAGATTGGGTAGCCACGTTGGAAGTTGATTCTACACGGAGAGTTGGGGGCGGACAAAAGGATAGAAAGAAAAAGCGGACCGGTTTTAGGCCGGTCCGCCGAAAGTGATTCGCCGAGAAAGTGAAGGGCTACTTTTTGGCAGCAGCGGCAGGAACGTTGGCGTACTTCTTCTGGAAGCGCTCAACGCGGCCGGCGGTGTCCACAAGTTTCTGCCTGCCCGTAAAGAAAGGGTGGCAGCTCGAGCAGATTTCGACGCGGAGCATATCGCCTTTAATCGTCGAACGTGTCTGGAAGGTGCTCCCGCAAGCGCAGTGGACGGTAACAGGATGATAGTCAGGATGAATACCGGGTTTCATGGATCTCCAATCTAGTGTGGCCGGTCTGCACGGCAATCCCTTGGAGGGAGCTACAGCCGCGTCGCTAGGTCACAGGCAATCTCTGATTATACGGAAAGAGGCAAAAATTTCAAAATCGGCATTGGGAGGGGATAATTGGATCAAGAAGTCGGAATGACGGCAGTTGCTTCGTTCGAGTAGACGCTTTCATCGCCAGCAGAGTCAACTGCCGTGACGACATAGCGGTAGGTGCTCCCGGAAACGACACTTGAATCCGTATACGTAAGGTCGGGGACTATCGCGGAAAGAGGCGAATAGCCGGAGCCATCATCCCGATAAACGCGATAACCCGCTACGGAACCAGCGCTCGGGCCCCAAGACAGAGCGACACTACGCTGTGCCGCGGGGGATGACGTCGGGCCGGAGGTCACACCGGCTCCAGATACAGAAATGCTGGCAGGGGTCGCGAGGTTCGAGCTAAGGATGGATACTTGTCCCGCGGCGGAGCCGCTGCTTTGCGGGCGGAACCAAATCTGAAAAGTTACGCTCTGGTTGGGGGTAAGCGAGTGACCAGGCGAGAGACTGGAGTAACCAAAACCGGCGCCCGCCACGGTGACGCCGCTGATGGTGATATTAATGTCTCCCGTGTTCTTGAGCGTGACGTTTTGGGTTGCGGTGGTCTGCACTTTGAGATTGCCGAAACTGATCGCGGACGGCGATACCTGCACAGCAGCGAAGGATTTTTCCGCGACGCCGGCGAGCGAGACAGAGGCCGGGGCGCTTGAGGCATTGCTGGTGATCTGAACGGAAGCGGATGCGCTTCCGGCGAGACTAGGTTCGAAGGTAAGCGCGTAGTCCACTTTTTGAGCTGGGAGGATCGTGCGGGGAAGAGAAGGGCCGGTGAGCGCAAACTGTGAACTCTTGAGCGACACGGAACTGAGGGTTAGCGGAGCGTTACCGGTGTTGGTGATGTGGAGAGTCTGGGTGGCGGAGTGGCCGATAACAACACCATTGAAATTGAAACTCGTAGCGGACAGGGAAATCACAGGTCCGCTTGACGAAGAAGAGTGGGAGGCAACACTTGCGCAACCCACAACCGCCAAGGCAATAAACAACAGGGATGGAGCCGTAGTGATGCTGCGGATGCACCAGAAATTGGTTGGGCGGGAGAACACCTTGGCTACGAACCCCCTCAGATTCGGAAATTCCAAGTTACTGTTTGCGGAACAGCAGCCGCAACCTGTCCCGGGTACAGTTGTAGGACAGGTCTTACAGAGAGTGGACCTGTACTAAAGAACAGGTGAAATCAAAAGATGAGGAATTCGAACTGAGTTCGGAGCGCAGAGGGAGATTAGGTAAGAATGCGGGGAGAGATGGTTCGCGGCGCAGTCGTGTGTTAGGAGAGTCGCGCCAATCGGTTGGCCGCAGGAGTGATCAGGAGACGAAATGGCAGCCAAAGCGGAAGGAGCCTTCCGCAGTACGGCGAGACCAGACAGGCCGCAAGTAGACGCGGACGGGCGGGAGGATGGGGACGTGGAGAATTGCCAGGATGCTCTGCGGTAGCTCTTCGGGTTGTTCAAACTCGAGGGCAACACCGCCAAACCCAAGATCGAGGACGCGAGCGCGACGGCTGCCCTGGTCGCCGATGATGGCGTAAGCGTTAGTTCCCACCATGGAAACGCGTTCGGCTTTGCGCTGAATCGCGAAGGTAGATTCGGGAGTCGGTGCAGGGGCTTGCTGTGCTAAAGCCCCAACCGCAGCAGACGCTGCAGCCGCGAAGTCGGGTGAGACTTTTTCAGCGGTTCGGCCCGCAGAGATGGAGATGGGTGATTGAGGCGCAGGCTGTATCTCCGGCGGCGGAACTGCGGACCGCGATGGATCCCCGGCCGACCGAACGTGATTGGCGTGCTTGAAACGATAGAGCCGCTCGTCCGCGACGCGAATCAACTGCTCCGATTGATCGCCATCCTGGGGAAATGTGGCGACGCCGTGGTCCATCGTTACGGCAAACGATAATTGAAGCGGGCGGAGAGTCTCCGCGAACACAGTTTCAATGCGGCGGCCGAGAGCGAGAGCCTGTGCCGCATCGGTTTGCGGAAGAAGAAGAGAAAACTCGTCGCCGCCGATGCGGAAAGCGGAGTCGGATGTACGCAGGGCTTTCTGGAGCGTTGTTGCGGCGGCGCGAAGAACTTCATCGCCGCGCGGGTGACCGTACTTGTCGTTGACTTCCTTAAACCGATGAAGATCGAGGATAACAATGCCCAGCGGAAGGCCGTAGCGACGGGCGCGGTTTAGTTCCTTTTCAAACGATTCCGCGAAGAGCCTGCGATTGTACAGACCCGTGAGCGGATCCGTGACCGCGTTCAACTGAATTTTTTTCAGTTCGTCGTATTCAAGAATTACCGGAACGCGAATCAAGCCGGAAGAGGAAAGTACGTCCATCAGAACGGTCTTGAGAGAGAGCGGCCGACCCAGGGTGTCGGTGAGTTCGCGGCGGCGCGTGAGCACCTCGTCCCAAAGTTGCAAACACTGAGTCTCGCGCAGATCCAAATGAGTTGTGGCGCGAAAGTAACGCTGGAGAAATTGACCGCGGGCGGAAGGCTCAAGACCCTCGAGCGTGTCGGCCAAGAGCTCGAGATAAGCATCTTCCAAGGGCATACGCGGGGCCACTGGGGCACCGGGGCTGGGCATAACTGGGCTTTTTCCCACAATCTGCCTATCCCCGCGGGGTTTGGGGAAAGCACAATCCGAGAACCGACTGAACAGGGAGCAAATCAGTTGCCATTCCTGCCGGTGGGACTAGGAGGCGAATCAAGCCCTAATCGGGTCTCTATTGCGGCCTATCCTATTACAAAAAGAAAGGACATGCGAGATTTCTTGTAGGGGGGAAGGTCAATCAATGGCGAAACTGGGCAAGGAGTGGGAGTAGTACTAGAAAGGGGAATTATTCGAGTGGGCGGAGAAATTCCAATCCGAACAGGCGTTGGTCGCCTAGAGTTTCCTGGCGGCGAACCTTGGCCTGGATGGGTGGGGTCTCGCTGGGAATAAGACTAGAGGATGATGGAGAGGGCGCGGGAATCGTTAGCAAGACCGCCTGATCAGGCCTCAGCATGTGGGCTGAGGTGATGCAGGCGCCGGTGGCGCTAATGTTGAGAGTCCTGGTGAGCTCAATAAACTCTGTACCGGAGGCGTCGGAGGCCCTCAGGAAAACTGGGACTTGTAGGCGGATTCGAGGCGAACGGCGTGCCCGTTGCGAATCCACGCGAACTCCCTCCTTCAGCTGATCAATCCGTAGGTCCATAGGGTCCGATGAGTAGTACTCAGGAACTAGTACATCCCTTGCAGGTTGTTTGCCAGTAATCCGAATCCGAATCCTAATTTAACATGCTTCCTTAGACAGACATAGAGGGGGGTAGCGAGACGTACGAGAGGCAAGAGGGAAGCAAGGGCTTGGATTGAGTAGGCCTTTTCCCAAATTGTGCAAATGAAACGCTTTTACCATTGACAGTCCGGGGGCCGTTTGAAAGGATGAACTCCGACAAGGGAAAATTTTTACCACTCTTGACGGGAGCCAACCAACCTTTATGGGAAGTGGTATTACAACAACCACGGGCAAATTTGTGCTAGGTGGAACTAATTTTCCCGCGGAACATGTGCGGGCTTTACTGGATACGGTGGAAAAGGGCGTGGTGGTGGCAAGCCGGGACGGGCTCGTGTTGATGGTGAATGCGCGCGCACGAAAGTGCCTTGAGGAGCACGGTAAATCCGATCTCCTTTCCCTGAACATATTTGAAGAGCTGCTGAACGTGGAGCCGCGAGAGATCTCTAAACGAATTGAGAGTGGCGAGCACGAAATTGAACTTGCCGGAAGCACCGGCTTGAAAAGTTTTCACGCCCGCGTGAGATGGATACCAGAATCGGATTGGGTGGCGATTCAATTCGCGAACGAACCGGAACCCGTTGACGGAATCGGTGCGCCGCAGCCGACGGTTCAGGAGTTATTGCAAGAGCGTGAAATAACTTACCGGAATCTGCTGGCTGCGTATCTGAAGCTGCAGGAAGTGAACCGCCAGAAAACCGTATTTCTGGCATCAGCGGCGCATGAGTTGAAGACCCCGCTGGCGGTCATTAAAGGCTATTACGACTTACTCCTGACTAATTCCCTTGGAAAGCTGACTGACAAACAGAAAGACATTCTGGAAGAGTCGAAGGAAAGCTGTGAACGGCTGGTGCGCCTGGTGTCGATGTTTTTGAATTATTCGGCACTGGAAAGCGGGAAGTTAGTGCTGCAGTTGCGGGAAAATGATTTGCGGGACTGCCTTGTGGAGATGACCGGAAGGTGGTCCGAAGCGTTTCAAAGAAAAGGCGTGAAACTCGAGACGCAGATTGATCCATCGATTCCGACATTCAAGTTCGACTACCAGAAAGTGCAGCAGGCCGCTGCAAACCTGCTGGACAACGCACTGAAACACACCCCCGCGGGCGGAACGGTAATCTTGCGGGCAAAACCTCATTTTTGGGAGCGGCGCGTGGCCGAAGTCGCGCCGGTGGAGGAACGCCGCCGGTTTCGGCTCCCGAGGCCGAACAGCGTGGAGGTAAGTGTTACAGATTCGGGGACGGGCATTGCGCCCGAACATCACCAGGAAATATTCGAAGACTTCGTGCGCGTGGATCGCAACACGTCCGGGATGGGGCTTGGCCTGGCGATTGCGAAGCGATTGATTCAGGCGCACCGGGGAAAGATTTGGGTAGAGAGCGAATCGCAAAGAGGAAGCACGTTCGCATTATTGTTACCAATGGATCAAACGTAAGAGTCAGGCAGGAGCGGGTAAAGGGGACGAGCCATGCAAGTTAAAGAGAAAATTCTGGTTGTGGATGATGAGCCGAGCATCCGGAAGTACCTTCAGACACTTCTGGAAGTGGAAGGGTTTGACGTTGAAACGGTGAGCTGCGGTAAGGACGCAATCAAGCGCGTAGGTAACGGTGAGCGCCCGGATTTTATCATCCTGGATGTGCTGATGCCGGAGATGGGGGGGCTCGAGACGCTGCAGGAATTGATGCAGATGGACCGCAGCCTCAACGTGATCATGCTGTCGTGCTCGAATGAAGTGGGTACGGTGGTGGAAGCGATCCGGCTTGGCGCGCACGACTATCTGACGAAACCGTTCGAAAAGACAGAGTTGGAAGCGGCGATGTTGAAGTCGCGACAGAAGAAGCAATTGACGCAGGAGAACAAGGCGTTACGCGACTACTGCGACCAAGTAACTGAGGATTTGAGCTTTCTTGCGGCCAGTCCTCAGATGGTGCGCATCCGGCAGCAGATTCTGCAGATAGCACCCGTGGACGTTCCGGTGTTCGTGTGCGGAGAAAGTGGCGTCGGCAAGGAAGTTGTGGCGCGCATGATCCATCTCCGCTCGAAAAGAAGGAATCAGGCGTTTATCAAGGTCAATTGCGCGGCGCTGCCCGGCGAATTGCTGGAGTCGGAGCTGTTCGGATTTGAGCAGGGTGCGTTTACGGGAGCAGTGCGGGCCAAGCCCGGAAAATTTGAGCTGGCCAATAAGGGAACAATTTTCCTGGACGAAATTGCCGAAATGTCGGTGCACTTGCAAGCCAAGCTGTTGCACGTGTTGCAGGACCACCAGTATTCGCGGCTTGGCGGAAGACACCTGGTGGAGACCGATGTGCGCGTTCTTGCCGCGACCAACGTGGATGTGCACGAAGCGATGAAGTCGGGCAGATTCCGTGAAGATTTGTATTACCGGCTGAACGTACTTTCCATCAATGTGCCGCCATTGCGCGAGCGGACTTCGGAGATTCCCCTGCTGTTCAAGCATTTCCTGGAGAAATACAGCGAGAAATTCGGAAAAACTTTGCAGCAGCCTTCGAAGCATCTTCTGGATGCGGCGCTCAATTACCCATGGCCTGGAAATTTGCGCGAACTGGAAAACTTCGTGAAGCGGTACGTGATTCTGGAAGACGACGAAGGCAGCCTGCGCGAGCTGATCGAGATGTCGGCGACGCGTCAGCGGACTTCGCCGCGTGAAGAACCCCCCGTAGCTCGCGAGCAGGGGCTGAAGGCTCTTGTCCGCGGGTTGAAGGATGAGGCGGAAATGGAAGCGATTGCCGACGCCCTGGAAAAGACCCGGTGGTGCCGCAAGGACGCTGCAAAGATGCTCGGTATCAGTTACAAGGCGCTGCTTTACAAGATGCGGCAGTTTAATCTAGACACGCCCCGGACGCGGCGTGCCTCCGTGCCCAAGCCGGAGGAAAATACGCCGGCGGCAGTGGGTGCCAAACAGGAAGCGTAGCAGGGTCTAGTACGGGGTTGCCGACAAACGACAGCCCCCTGAAAAAGAAAACTTGCGAGTTTGTGACGCGCAAGGTATCTTCCGCAGCGGTCATCGGCGCGGGCTGTGAAGTACAGTAGCCTGAAATACCGCGGGACACTACAGACACGAAGTGATTCAGAAAGATTGATTCCTTGGGGACGAACGTGTTTCATCTGAAACTGAGTCTTTGGGATTCCTTTATTCAGTAAACTGCATGCAATTTCAAACTGTAGATGGCTTGCGAAGCCTCGGACGGAGTTGGGGATGTCCTTAATGACTGAGCGCCGGCTGGCCCGGCGTTACGATCTCACGCTGCCGGTGAGTATCCGAGTCTCAGCGGAGAAGTTGGTGGTGCGTCAAGAAGGGAAGACCCGGGACATTTCCACCAAGGGATTATATTTCGTGATTGAGCGCGATTTGGAAGCTGGAAGCGCGCTGGATCTTACCCTGACTCTCCCAGGCGAGATTACCCACGGATCCGATGTGTTTGTCAGGGCGCAAGGCAAGGTTATCCGTGTGGAACGTCGGCTGGAAGATGGGGAGCAGCGAATGGGAATCGCGGCTGTGATTGAAAGGTATGACATCGTGCGCGGAGAGGGCGTGCGCGCCTAGGGGAATCGCGGTTAGAAAAGCCTCTTCGGGCAGCTCCCAGGCTCATTTTTCGATTGCATTCAATTGCCGGCAAGTCTAGCATGAGGTTGAATCTTGTTCCCCGGAGGGTCCAATGAAAGTGGCGGATCTAATCGGGTCCCGCAAGGAAGTCTTTTCCATCCTGGAAAGCAAGAGCGTCCTGGACGCAGCGAAATACCTGCGCGAGAAACAGGTGCGCTCGGCCGGAGTCGTGGATTCGAACGGAAAATTGATCGGAGTGGTTTCCCAGAGCGATATTTCCGACAAGGTGGCGGCGGAGAATAAATGTCCCGCATGGTCAAACGTTACGGAGATCATGAGCCGTGAATTGGTGACGGTGACTCCGGAAGTGAGTTTCGACGACTGTCTGCGGTTGATGGAGCAGAATGGCGTTTACCATCTTTTGATTCTCGGCGAAGAACACAAATATCTGGGGATGTTATCGGTGAGCGACCTTCTGAAGGTGATGGCCTCAAGTGAAAAAGCTCGCGCGGATATGCTCGAGTCTTACGTCTTCCCTAATCGCTAGGCTCAAAACGGAACCGTTCCCCGAGTGTTTGAGAGTGCTGGCAAGTTCCAAATAAGAGAAGAATTCTTCCACCGACTGTGATGTGATTTTCCCGCTTTCGCCATCCGCCAACGGCTACTTGGCTGGTGGAGTACCATTACTTATAAACCTTCACTTCTCATAAGAAATTGATTTCGTGTGGTTTAGTTGCAATTCAAACGATCTCCTGAGGTTTGCCTGCCCAGGATGTTTGGTTGGCAATGTGCAACTAGGTCGTGTTGAGTTCACATGCTAGGGGACATCTCCAACACGCTGACAGGTATTGAGCGGCCGGGTTCCGTGCTTCCGGATCAGATCCTGTTCGGGCGCTCGCCGGCCATGGCGGAGGTTCAGACGCGCGCCGGAAGGATCTGCCGTGCCAACGTCCCTCTTCTCGTTTGTGGCGAGGGAGGAACAGGGAAGGAGGCGCTGGCTCGATGGATCCATGGCAATTCCGAGTATGGGACTGGCGAGTTCGTGAAAGTGAATTGCGCAGCAATCCCGGGGACGCTCCTGGAGAGCGAGTTGTTCGGTTATGAAAAAGGGGCCTTCACTGGCGCCAACAATGTGAAGCCCGGCCGGGTGGAACTTGCACATCGGGGAACACTGTTTCTGGATGAGATCGCAGACCTGGATTTGAATCTGCAGAGCAAATTGCTGCATTTCCTTCAGGACGGCTCCTTTTCAAGAATCGGCGACCAGTGCGAGAGAAAGGTGGACGCCCGGCTGATTTGCGCCACCAACAAGGATCTCGAGGCGGAGACGAATGCGGGGCGGTTCCGGCAAGATCTGTTTTACCGAATCCACGTATTCCGTTTGAGGATGCCGGCATTGCGGGAACGCCGGGAGGATATCCCCCTGCTCGCCGAATACTTCCGGAAACAGTTTGAGAAGCAATTCGAGATGAAAGCAGAAGCGTTTCCGCCGGAGATGCTGGAGTATCTGAAGAATCTTGCGTGGGCTGGTAACATCCGGGAATTGTCCAATGGAGTCGCGCGTTACGTGCTGCTTGGACCGGAGGCCGCCATTCATCAGGAAATTCCGACACGGCGCACCAAGAGAGTTGTGGTAGAAGCAGGAAATGGCGAGCCGCAGGTTACGCTAAAGCGGCTTTCCAAGGACGCGATCAGGGAAATGGAAAAAAACGTAATCCTGGAAACCCTGCGCGCCAACCAATGGAATCGGCGGAAAACCGCGCAGGCGCTGAAGATAAGCTATCGCGCCCTGATTTACAAAATCCAGGATGCGGGTCTGGTTTCCCGGCGGACGTCATTGCAACGAGTGCGAAATGAAGAGCCGATCGGGCTCGCCCGGAACTGACTCCGCTACAAACTGGTATATCCTTCCATTTACATCCTCCCTTGCTTCATTTCGCGATATTCTCCAAACAATGAGAAAAGAAGTCAAAAATAGGCGCGAGTTCTAGACGTATTCATCCCCCGGCCGAGCGGCAGGAGTACTCGCGATTTATTGCAATCAAGTTTGCCATTTGGGGGGCGGGTAAAGAGATTCATGAAGATTCAACTGACAGAGCTTCCGGGAGTGATTGTAATCGAACCAGAAAGTTTCAGGGATCCGCGTGGCTATTTTCTGGAAACCTACAATGCCAAGACTTTCGCGGAAGCGGGGATCAACGAGCAATTTGTGCAGGACAACCAGTCGCAATCAAAGAGAGGTGTGCTCCGGGGGCTCCACTATCAAAAAGAGCAAGAGCAGGGGAAGTTGGTGCGAGTGCTGCTCGGTGAGATTTTTGATGTCGTTGTGGACCTTCGGCCTGGATCGAATACCTTCGGGAAGTGGTGGGGGCTTAGCCTCTCGGCGACGGAACAAAAGATGATCTGGATTCCCAGAGGATTCGCGCACGGATTCTATACGTTGTCAGAAACCGCGGACGTCGCTTACAAGGTGACGGAATTTTATGCCCCGAAACACGAGCGGGTGATTTTGTGGAACGATCCAGATCTGGCAATATGCTGGCCCCTACAAGGCGAGCCGATTCTTTCGGAAAAAGACAAAGCAGGGCATTCCTTCAGAGAGTTCAGGAGATTGAGCCGGGAGTGATTTTCCTTGGATCGGTGGAGCGCACACTGGGGCAGTTACGGTTTGACAACTTGCAGAAACGTCCCGCATGGCCCTCTTCCGGAGGAATCTGAGCCATAAATTGCACTTCTCTTTCTCCGGCTATGGCTAAGCCGGACCGGTCTGCTCAGGAATTCCAAGGGCGTATCCTCTGGGCAGGCCGGCGTCTGACCGTTTGGCCGCCGCCGGCAGGGAGTCATGTCGTAGGATAGGAGTAGGTGCCTGCCCTTCCTTTGCCCGAAGGGGCAGGAAACGGCATCTCGCAAATGAGAATTCCGCAATCATCAGCCTTTCATACTGTTAAAACAAAACGAGTTATCAGCTCTCTCAAGCACTCGAACTCTTCCCCCAAATTCCAAGCCCCCTGACTAAATGACCCGCCGTGACCGGAAGGGCAGCCCGAATATTGCCTCCGGGACAGTTTAACTGGCTGTCCCGAATTTGGTCCTCCCGCCAGTAGTCTTCGGGGACTAGTACCCATACCCTCGCTATGTGATTAAGCTCGCGGAGGGAAAGATGATGGGACTTCGGGGAACTGCTACGGCCAAGGGAATGGGGGCATGGCAGCAACCCGTAAGCCTGCGCCAGGTATTTGGTTCGGCGCTGCTGTCAATGGCGATTCTCTGCACGGGGATTCTTGGCGGCTGCGCGGGGCTTGTGAACGGCACCAAGACCACCACAGGTCAGGCAGCCTTTCAGGTGAGCCCTACGACTGTGAACTTCGGGAAGGTGGGTGTTGGAAAACAGACCACCCAAACGATTGCGGTCGCAAACACCGGCACCATGCCAGTGTCAATTACCCAAGCGACCGTTTCCAACCCGCAATTCAGTTTGACTGGCGTGACGCTCCCTATGTCTGTTGCCACCGGCCAATCGGGGAACTTTACGGTTGCCGTGACGCCGTCGGCGACAGGCACTTTGAGTGGGACTTTGACTGTCCAAGGCAGCGCTGGCGCCGCTCCGGCGGTGGTCAATCTTTCAGCAACGGCAGTTGCCGCCGCCCCGCAAATGTCCCTCAGCAGCGCTTCCATTCAATTTGGGACGGTGGGTATTGGATCCACCGCCAATATGAATTTAACGATCTCAAACACTGGCAGTGCGGACCTGACGGTCTCTGCGGTTTCGCTCACGGGTGCGGAATTCAGTGTGAGCGGTATTACGACGCCGAAGACTATCGTTGCCGGCCAGTCGGCGGTGGCGGGATTGTCGTTTCAACCAAAAGTCGGAGGGGCAGCGGCTGCGACACTGTCCATAATGAGCAACGATCCAGCCCATCCCACGATGAGCGTCGCCATGGCGGGGACGGGCTTCCAGAGCGGAATCAGCCTGACGCCTTCGAGCGCTAATTTCGGAAGCGTGGCGGTGGGCTCAACGAATTCCCAGACGATCCAGATCGGCAACCCGGGGACTAGCGTTCTGACGATCACGCAGGCGATCGTGACGGGAACAGGTTTCAGCACCACCGGATTGACCGTACCTGTCTCGATTAATCCGGGGCAATCGACCACATTCAACGCCAAGTATCAGCCGACGGCAACGGGTGCGGCAAGCGGAAGCATCACGTTGGTTAGTAACGCCGCCAGCTCGCCCACCGTGGTGGCATTGACGGGTACGGGTGTGGTTGCCACTCAGACACTGTCGTTCAGCACGAACACGGTCAGCTTCGGAAACGTGGCTACAGGAACAAGTTCGACGCTACCTGTGACGGTCACCGATACTGGCAATTCCAACGTGCAGATTTCGCAAATCGCGGCGAGTGGCTCGGGTTACACGCTGAGCGGAGCGAGCGCGCCGGTTACTCTAGCGCCTTCGCAGAGCCTGACCTTCAACGTAATCTTTAGCCCGACGGTTACCGGCAGTGTGAGCGGAAGTGTGACGATAACCAGCAATGCTACTGGATCACCCTCGACGATTACGCTTTCCGGCAACGGGGCAGTGACTGTGACCCACAGCGCGAGCCTGTCATGGACCGCCAGTACCTCCACGGTCAGCGGCTACAACGTATATCGGAGCACAACGAGCGGAGCGGGCTACACGAAGCTGAACGGGAGCCTGGTCTCGCTGGTGAATTACACGGACTCGACCGTCGCGAACGGGACAACCTACTATTACGTGACAACCGCAGTGGATGCTAACGGGCTCGAGAGCATCAACTCCAACGAGGCGGTCGCGGTAATCCCGTAGCGAAGGCAAACAAGTTGCATCGCTAGGGAGTCTTTTCCTTTAGCTCTGGCGATTGCACCGAATTCCGGTGGAGCTTCGCGTAACCCCACACAAGTACTTGAGCCAAAAGCGCACCCGTCGAATCGATCAGGATGTCGCGAACTCTGGCCTCGCGCAGCGGTACAAAGGACTGGTGCCACTCGTCGAGGCCGGCATAGCTCACGGCGATTAATAGCGTGATCATGGCCCACTCGGGCCGCCAGCCGCAGCGCTCGCCACGAACTCCATGAAATACGGCGATACTGAAGAGCCCGAATTCCGTGATGTGGGCCGCCTTTCGAATTCCGAAATGAAGCAGGCGCAACGTGTGCGGGCTGGCGGAAGGTAAGAGCCATCGCAAGATCGGAATGATGATTTGCGCGGTGTGTTCGCCACTGAAAAAGTAAGTGGAGAAAACGGAAATCAGAATTGCCACGCCAATTGCGGGATACCAGTAAGTTAGACGCTGTGTCATGAGGAATTATCCGTTGAGATGGTGAAGATTCCTTAGTGGAGTTTGCGCTTGCGGCTTAATTCAAGCAGATACGCAGCCAGGGCCTCTTGCCAACTACGCATGGTGATGCCATGCGCGGCCAAGGCCTTTGGAGACAAGACGGAATACGCGGGACGCCTGGCAAGGCGACCGGCCTCAGCGGACGTGATCGGATAAACAGGGGTGTTGCGATCCGCCCTCTGCAAAGTCTCTTTTGCAAATTCGAACCAGGAGCACGTGCCGGAGTTGGTGATGTTTAAGATGCCACGGGCGTCTGCCCGGACCAATTCGCGAATGGCACTTGCCAGATCCCTCGAGTACGTTGGAGATCCAACCTGGTCGGCAACCACCTTCAGTTCCGGCTGGGAGTCTGCGGCCCGCAGAATTTTTTCCGGGAAACTGGGGCGAGCTACGCCAAAAAGCCAGGATGTTCTGGCAATCAGCCATTGTCCGGCATGTTCCTGAACAGCTTTTTCGCCGGCGGCTTTGGAAGCGCCGTATATGTTCAGGGGATGGATGGGGTCCTCTGGTTCGTAGGGGCGATTGGTTGCGCCATCAAAGAGGTAATCTGTGCTCAGATAACAAAGTTTCGCGCCAAACTCCCGCGCCACAACTGAGACATTCCTGGCGCCATCGCGATTGACGGTGAAGGCCAGGTCCGGGTGCTGTTCGCTGCTATCAACGTCCGTGTAGCCGGCGGTCAATATGATCCAGTCGGGATGTTCACGGGTGAGCAGCTGGCGAACCTGCTGAAGTTCGCGGATATCGGCATCGCGTGAAGTGGCCGAAATGAGGTGGTCACCCGTCCACCCCTCAGACAGGTCGTTCCCGAGCAAGCCATTGGAACCGATGAGTAGAATTCGCATGCGTTGATTTATTATGCGATGCCCTGCCTTGGAGATGAAAATTGCGGGGAACCTGGAGGACCCGCCGCGTTATGAGTCGACTTAAGAGCGAAAGGTCTCGGATCGGCGGTTATAGTGCCGATCGTAATAGTTGCGGTATTCTCCGGAACGCGCGTGATCGAGCCACTCGGAATTGGAACGATACCACTGGATGGTTTTGCGTATGCCGTCTTCGAAGCCGACCTGCGAGCTCCACCCAAGCTCCCGCTGAATTCTTGAACTGTCAAGCGCATAGCGGCGATCATGACCCGGGCGATCTTTAACATATTCAATCAGGGATTCAGGTTTGCCGAGAAGTTGCAGGATTGTGCGCACGATTTTCAGATTGGGCTGCGAGACGCCAGAGGACACATTGTAGATCGAACCCGGCTTCGCCTTTTCGAGGGCGAGTGCGATCGCGCGGCAATAGTCTTCCACGAAAAGCCAGTCGCGCTCCTGCAAGCCGTCGCCATAAATCGGCAGAGGCTTATCTTCGCTTGCGTTTGCAATCATCAACGGGATTAATTTTTCGGGAAATTGAAAAGGTCCGAAATTGTTGGTGCACCTCAGGATAACCGAGGAAATTCCGTACGTGTTAGCGTAGGCGGTGACGAAATGCTCCGCGGAAGCTTTACTGGCCGCATAAGGGTTGCGCGGGTCGAGCGGAGATTCTTCCTTGAACTGTATTCTTGCGGGGGCGCTGCCATAAACCTCATCGGTGCTGATGTGGATGAACCGAACCTCGGGAAAGATACGGACTGCTTCCAACAGGCACTGGGTGCCGAAAATGTTGGTCTTGAGAAAGGGGGAAGCGTCCTCAATGCTGCGATCAACATGTGTCTCCGCGGCAAAGTGCACCACGGCGTCAAACCCGCGCCGGAACAGTTCACCGAGCGCGTTTCGATCGGTGATGTCGCCCCGGATGAAGTGGTAACGCGGATCGTGCGCGGCGTCCGCCAGGCTCTCCGGGTTGCCCGCGTAGGTCAACTTGTCGAAATTGACGATTTCGACATCGCGGTGCGCGCTGAGAAGCAACCGCACGAAATTAGAGCCGATAAACCCCGCGCCGCCTGTCACTAGAACTTTCAATCGCTACCATCCTCTCTCGAAATTGAAATTGCAAATGCTATCCAAAGACTGGGCAGCGTCATTTTGAATCTTCGGAAGGCCGCGGAGGTTTCCCACGTCCGGGTAGCTTGTTGGTGCCGGTTTCCGCGGCAAGATTGGTCGCTCGCAGTAGAGATTCGAAAGTTCCGGCGTCCGTCCACCAACCGTCCAGGATGCTGTGGGTCAGAGTTTTTTCTTTGAGGTACATATTATTGACGTCCGTGATTTCCAGTTCGTTCCGCCAGCTCGGCTTCGTTTTGCCGATTTTGTCGAAAACCGTCGCATCGTAGAAATAGATACCGGTCACGGCGTAATTTGACTTGGGCTTTTTCGGCTTCTCTTCAATCTTGAGTATTTTGCCGCCGGAAAGTTCGGGGCAGCCGAAGCGCTCCGGGTCGCGCACCTCTTTCAGGAGGATGTGCGCTCCGCGTTTTTGTTTTTCGAAAGATTCTTTCGCCGCGACGATATTATTTTCAATGATGTTGTCGCCGAGGACGACACAGATCTTTTCATCCTCCACGAAGGGCTGCGCCAGCCGTAGGGCATCGGCGATGCCGCCTTCTCCTTCCTGGTAAGTGTAATGAATGCGGTGAAGTCCGAACTCCTTGCCGTTGGAAAGCAGCCGAATGAAGTCGCCTGAGTTTTGTCCGCCCGTGACGACAATGATGTCGCGAATGCCCGCATCCACCAACGTCTGAATCGGGTAGAAAATCATGGGCCGGTCAAAAACGGGAAGCAAGTGCTTATTGGTGACGCGCGTAAGCGGATAAAGGCGGGACCCCTTACCTCCGGCAAGCACGACACCTTTCATGGCAATCTTCTCCTGCTAATCATTCTCCCGCATTAAAGTCTGTGCGGTTGAAGAGTTGAACGTTTTACAAGTAAACCCGAAGTTTACCGGTTAATGCGTCGCATTCTGAATAATTTTCGCTTTGTTGACAGAGAGATGCAACCGAGCCTGAGCAAAAATCAAACCAAGCCGAATCGATGTTTGCGAGCAAAAACGGAAATCGATTTGCTTTTGGGGAGCCGCAATAGAATTAACCGCCAGAGAGCTGCGAAAGGGCATGACGCGCCTGGTCAGCAAGCGGAGATACAGGATTCAAACTGATCACCTTTTCGAGTTCGGCTTTGGCGCGAGCAGGATCATTGAGCTTCTGGTAGGTAAGGCCGAGGTGATAGCGATAGGCCTGATTAGTCGGAGTCGCCTTCACCGCGTCTTCCAGGAGTGGCGCGGCGACCGAATAGCCGCCGTTATTGTAATAAGCCCATCCGAGCGTATCGGCGGAATTGGGGAGATTGGGAAGGCCGCGCCGCGCGGTCTGGGCCAGCGTGAGAGCAACGTTCGGGCTGCCCCCGTGTTCTAGGAGGAGGTAAGCGAGATTATTGGAAGCGAGGGGATTCTCCGCATCAATGGTCAACACCTTCTGATAGCTTGATTCGGCCTGCTGCCAATTGCCGGCCCGCTCGTAGAGGGCGCCGAGTGCGATTTGCAGTCGGACATCGCGAGGGGAGACTTCGATGGCCCGTTGGTAGAGGGCGATGGCTTTGTCGGTTGAGCCGTCCACGCTCCGCAATTGGGCGAGCAGGATCATGGCGGGGACATTATTTTTGTCCAGCGCGAGCACCTGATTCGCGGAATCTTCCGCCTGTTTCAATTGTTTCGCCTGCACCTGCAGTTCGGCGAGCAGCATGAACAGTCCGGGGCTACCGGGGTTTCGCTTAATCTGTTCCTGCACGAAGGCCAGCGCGTCGGCAGGCTTATTTTTTGCTTCATCGACCTGAACGATGCCACGAATCGCTTCGAAGGAATTCGGATCGCGAGTGAGCGCCTGGCGGAACATCGCCTCAGCATCCGCCGTGCGCTTTTGCGCGAGCCGCAATTCTCCCATTTTCAAGAAGTACATTGGGCTTTGCGGCCCCAACCGCTGCAGATTCATCAGATCCGCTTCCGCTCCCACGGCGTCGCCCAGATTCATACGCGCGGTTGCATGATATAGATAGCCGTCAGGGGAGTTTGGCGCATGCTTTTTCAGCTGGTTGCTCAAATCTTCCAGGTTCTTCCAGTCTCCCTTGGAAGCGGCGGTTTTCGTCAGAGCCAGCCAGGCTTCCGTCAGGTTCGGGCGAAGCCGGACAGCCTCTCGCCACTCGCTCTCTGCCTGCTGGTTGTTGCCCTTCTCGATGAATGCGAGGCCCAATTGATAGTGGCCCATCGCATTGTCGGGAGCGCTTTTTAACGCGGCCTGCAGCGTCGCGAGAGCTTCATCAGGTTTGTGCTGGCGCAGAAGTATCTGCCCTTTCAGGACGAGGACTTCGGCATCCTGAGGAGTCTTCTTCAAGATTGCTTCCGTGCGCGGCGAGGCCTCGTCCAGGCGATTGTTCAGAATCAGGAGTTGGATATAAGTTCTCTGAACAGAAAGATCGTCCGGGTACTTTGCGGATAGAGCGCCAAATTCAGTGGTTGCCTTATCAAGTTGACCGCGGGAAAGGTAGGAATCTCCCAGCATCCGGTAAGCGGCGGGATTGGAGCTCAACTGCTCCTTGGCATCGGTAAAGACCTTTTCCGCCTGCGCTGTTTGTCCCTCGGAGTAGTAAAGCGCGGCAAGAGCTGCGCGTGGAGAAGGATCCTGGGGAGCCGCAGCGATTGCAGCTTGAAACTGTTTTTCCGCGTCTGAATCCCGCTTCAACTGATGGTATAAACCGCCCAGCATCAAGTAAGGAGTGACGGCTTTCGGATCCATGCTCTGGGCTTTGACCAAATTCGGCTCGGCATCTTTGAGGTTTCCGGTGCGCATTTGTAATTGGGCGAGATTCAGATAAGTTGCTGCGCGCTCCGGCGCCATTTTCACGGCATCGCTAGCCTCATTGAAAGCATCCGTGGAGTTGCCGAGAGCGGCGTCGGCGTCGGACAGGAGGAGTTGCGCGTCGACGTTGCTAGGATTGGATTTGAGTATCAATTGGGCGCGGTCCTTGGCCTCCTGTTTTTGTCCTCCGGCAAGCTGCAACCTTCCGAGATCGAGTTGCGCTTCCCAATTGTCCGGCTGGAGTTCAACGGTTCGCTGAAGTTCGGCGAATGCCCCCGGCCAACTCTTGAGTTTAAGTTGCGTCTGCGCGAGCTTGAAATGCGCTTCTGCGTTCCGCGGGTCAAGTTGAATGGCGCGGCCGTAGTAAATCAAGGCCTCCGGATATTTTCCCTGCTCAAAACTCGCGTTGCCCTCCGCCAGGAATTTCTTGGGATCGCGGTTGCAGCCGACAGAAAAAATAAGAAGGAGGAGAAACAATACAGTCGGGATTCGTCGGGAGAGCCCCATCTGGCGACGTGGAATACCGTAGTGGAAAACAATGGATTTCATAGTCGCCTGGAAAAGCAATTTTGCACCCCTCTCCCAATGGTCGCAAGCATCATCCTGGGTCAGTGTTGAATTTAAGAGAATTTATCGGATGAGGCACAGGATGTTGGATTGGCTGGAGTGTATCAGTAATGTGTGAATTGAAGCCAGGAATGCCCAGAGGCGGGGAGGGGAATCAACGGGATAATAGGGATATTTTTTTTCCACTTTTCAGGGTCACGGGGGAGCGCTGGGTAAGCGATCTGGGATGTTCACAGTCGGTGGAACTGTAACTTATTGATATTGAATTGGTTGTTTGGTTGTGGGAAAATGAGGTGGAACTTGGGACTATTTCTGCGTGGTTATCCTCGTGCATCTTCCTTCTGTCTGGGGTGGGTTTGATGTGCGTGCTCCGGCGAGCGTTTTAGGGTGGCTCGATAGCGAGGTCGTTGGAAATGGTACGCAACGGAGAAATAACGGTAGCGGATGTAAAGCGAATCCTTCGCCGCTACTGGTGGATTGCGGCTTTCATAACAGTGACGCTGGGCGCCATAGGATTGGCCGCCTCTCTCGTTCTCCCCAAGAAATACACTTCGTCCACGCTGGTCCTTGTCGAACAGCCGACCGTTCCTACAGACGTGATCAAGCCTGTGATTACGAACGATCTCAATCAACGCATGGCCTCGATGAAGGCGGAGATTCTGAGCCGATCAAGGTTGGAACCGATTATAAATAAATTTGACCTGTACCCACTTGAACGCAAGACCACTCACATGGAAGATCTGGTCGAAAGGCTGAAGAGCGCGGTGCATGTAGACCTGATTGAACCCTTAACCGGATCGGCCGACCGGGAACCACCGGGCTTCAATGTTAGCGTGACATTCGATAATCCCCAACTGGCCCAGCAGATCTGCCAGGAAATCACCTCGATGTTCATGGAGCGGAACGCGACAGCGCGCGGGACGCAGTCGGGCAAGGTGACGAAATTCCTGACCGAGCAATTGGACGAGGCGAAGGCCAAGCTCGACGAACAGGACAAGCGGGTGGCGCAGTTTAAAGCTGAGCATCTGGTATCAATGCCGGATCGGGAGCAGACGAATCTTACTCTGCTGACCGGAATGAACACGCAATTGGATGCCACTACACAGGCCTTGACTCGGGCGCAGCAGGACAAGTCATTAAACGAATCCTTGCTGAGCAATCAGGAAGCAAGCTGGAAGGCGGCGCAGGTCGGACAACAAAATCCGGAATCGCAGGATCAGGAGTTGGCCGCGCTGCAGCAACAACTATCAGCTTTGCAGGCGCGATACACTCCAGAACACCCTGATGTAATCAAGGTAAAGGCGCAGATTCAGGAGCTGACTCGTAAGATGGCAGAGGCGCCTGCCCCCAGGCCAGCAGCATCGGCTGCGCAAACTGCTCTCCGTGAGCCGCCGGCGATTCAGCAATTGCGAAGCAGGATCAAGCAGGACGAATTCACAATCGCGGACATGACGAAGCGTCAAGGGCAGATTCAGGATCAGATTCGATCGCTTCAGGGCAGCCTGCAGGCCAGCCCCGTCGTGGAGCAGCAGTTAAAAGAGCTGATGCGGAGTTACCAGACTGCTTCGGATATTTACAACGACCTGCTGAAGAAGCGGGAAAACTCGGCGATGGCCACGGATCTGGAGCATGAGCAACAGGGAGAAAACTTCAAAGTGTTGGATGCGCCCAGCCTTCCCTCATCGCCGTCGTTTCCAAAGAAAATTGTGTTCGTTGGAGGGAGTCTCGGCGCGGGACTTGCCTTGTCTCTCGGCATTCTTTATCTGCTGGCGGTTAGCGACAAGGCCATGTATTCAGAACGCGATGTGGAGCTTTGCCTGAAGCTGCCGGTCCTGACGACGGTTCCCAGTTTTGATATACGGGTTCACGGAAACGGATAGCAGAGGATTACTTGATCAAAAATGTCACGAAGGCCTTGTTTTAAACTCGGGATCGTCGATGAGAAGGATTGAAAAGAGCGAAAGATGAGCCGGATCCACGAAGCCTTAAAAAAAGCAGCGGAAGAGCGAAGCGCGCAGACTGGAAATCGCGCAGGCTCTGATCTCGTGGAACTCTCGATCCAGGACGAGATTGCCGGAACACTACCGGTGAACGTGGACATCGAGGCGAAGCCCCGCACAGCCGAGAAGGCGGATCCCGGGCTGCTGCGATTCGAGGAGTTTGCGAAACGCTGCACGCATATGAAGTGGAAGGTAGATTCAGAGGTGAGCGCTTATTTCGCGCATTCGAACAATTCGGTCGGCGCCGAGAAATTCCGGACCTTGCGCTCGCGGCTTTACCAGATTGCTTCGGCGCAACCATTGAAGCGGATTCTGATCACGAGCAGCACTCCCGCCGAAGGCAAGACCTTTGTGGCAGCCAATCTAGCGCAATCGTTTATCCGGCAGGAAAACCGCCGGGTTCTGCTGATTGACTCCGATCTCAGGGCTTCTCGCCTGCATCATCATGTGGGTGCTTCGGAGAAACCAGGACTATCCGATTACCTGCGTGGAGACGCTGACGAATACCAGGTTACACAGGTGGGGAACGATGGGAACCTGTGCCTCATCCCGGGTGGAAGCGAGGTTTCGAATCCGAGCGAGTTGCTGCACAGCGAGCGCATGAGGCAGTTGCTCGACCGTATGTCGCTGATCTTCGATTGGATTATTCTGGATTCGCCGCCAGCCTTGGCCGTGCACGATGCCAGCATTCTTGCCGATATGTGCGATGGCGTGCTTTTTGTGGTGCGGGCCGGATCAACTGATTTTGAGTTGGCAACCAAGGCCTCTTCGGAGTTTCACGACAAGAATCTGCTGGGTGTCGTGCTTAACCGCGTGGAAAAAGGCGATTCGTATGGCGGTTATTACTACGGGTATGGCTCTCAGCCAGAGGGCGAGCCGAAAGCCAAGGACTGATTCCGGTTTGGAACATTTCACGCTAGTCTTTCATTCAGGAATAATTTGCTATTGCTGCCGCACAGCCACAAGAGATGTAGCCACTTCGCCTTTCCGCAAAGCCCAATAAACAGGTAACAGTAGCGCCAAACCAATCAGGAAGAAAACGATTCCACCCTGATGGTGCAGGCTTCCGGTCAGAAAGGCGGGATTGACGTAGTTAGCCAATAAAGTCAGTGCGGCGATTCGAATCCCATTCTTTACGAGCATCATACAGAGTCCCGCGGCCACGAATGCCAGCTTCTTCCAGAACGGCCGGAAGGAGAAGTGGGCTACGAGCAAAGCCAGGATTAAAAGCGCCAAACTTGAACGGATTCCGCTACATTCCTGCGCCACCTCAATCGACATTACTGGCAACCGAAAAACAAAACCCTGGCGCAAGACGGGGGCACCGCTCAGATTGAAAAAGAACTCAGCAATTGCCGCAGAACCGGCCTGCAATCCGTATATGATCTTGCCAAGAAATAGATCCGGAATAGGGACCGAGAAAAGCAGGAATACGAGCGCGAACCCCGAGGATTTGGCCGCGGCAGCGCCTAATGCAAATATGAAGCCGGCGACGACCAGGAGGACTAGCGACAGGGTGTAGCCGCTCAATCGGGTTTTGGGTGTGCAGACCTCGCACCTTAGCGAAAGGAGAGCTATCAGAAGCGAAGGCAAGAGGAAGAGCATTGACGGCCAAATGCTGAAAACAGCTTCCGGTTGCACTTGCTTTCGCTCTGTGTACAACAGCCACGCGGTAATGAACGGAATCAGAAGGATGTGGGAAGCGGTCTCATCGTTGTTAGCCAGTTGAAAAAGCTCATAAACTGGTTTTGCAAAGAGCAAAAGTGAAATCAAAACCCAAGCTCCAAAGATCAGCCAGCGATTTACGGAGCGAGGAGGATCAGGAGTCAAGAAAGAGTCCTTCGCGGAAGATTCAATGTTGAAATTTCTATCATGCCTACCCTTGGAATCCGCGGTTTTCCTTCATCCGGAAGTAATCCCTAACACCGTCCATAAATGCCAATGATAAGTATTTCAGATATTCAGCGGAACACACGCAAGCCAATTTGACCCGATGCCGCATAAATCAATCGTTGAGGATTACCGGCCCCACTTGCGATTTCACCGCCTGTCCAAAAGCGGCGCACGGAGAAAACTCCTTGCCTCAACGCCCGGACAAGTGCCGGGGTGAGTGCGCCGGGCTCGGCCAGCGACCTAGTAGGAACGACCCCAACCATTTTACAGGCCTCTAGGGAGCTTGTGGGACTTCTACGGGCCCTTTCCTGAGAGTGGAGTAAGGGATTCCCTGTCTGAGGCCAAAAGGCCCGAAAACGCGACTTTCTGATCGGAGAAAGGGGCCTCTGGGCCACGGTAAAATCATTGTTTTCACTATATTAAAGTGGAATCGGGAGTGAATGGGGAACCGCATTGGGGAACCCGATTGCAACAATAGGGCATAGCTTTTCTCATTGCCGTCGTTACTTGATTTTGAGCAAACAGCGCACTAAATACGACTATTGGTAACCACTGTGAATTCAATACGTTAGCAATGAGAGTGCGCGGAGATAGTGGGGGTCCAGTCGGCATGGAACTGGCAGGGTAATTGCCCTTAAGGGGGTGACAGTCGACTGGGACTGTAACGGCGATAGCCTACCGAAGAGAGAAGTTGGACAGGAAACGGACGAAACTTTGACCCCTCTAATGGAAAGTGCGTCAAGCGGTTCAACCTCCAAGGCTTCTTGGTACGCCCTCCAAGTGCGTTCCCGCAAGGAAGGGTACGTCGCCTCGCAGATTCAGGGGCAAGGCTACGAGTGCCTGCTGCCGACCTATAAGAGCGTTCGAAAGTGGTCGGACCGGGTAAAAGAAGTGGAACAGCCACTCTTCCCTGGTTATCTCTTCTGCCGCTTTGATTTTCAGAACCGTCGCCCTGTGATCACCACGCCAGGCGTATTGCAAATTGTCGGATATGGCCGGACGGCGATTTCTGTTTCGGACGAGGAAATTCAATCGCTTCAACTCGCGGTGTCTTCCGGGATGCCCAAGCAGCCTTGGCCCTACCTAGAAGTCGGCCAGCGCGTCCGCGTGAACTACGGAACATTATCCGGGTTGGAAGGAATTCTGGTCAACGTGAAGGGCAATCACCGGGTGGTTCTTTCGGTGACGCTCCTCCAGAGATCAGTTGCAATGGAAGTGGAAACCTCGTGGCTTTCCGTCGTCAAGGAAGAAACGCGGGAGAGCATGACGCAGCGGATACTTCGCCCGATCCGCCTGCCACTGGGAATTTAATTTCAATCGGATGGGAATCGGAGCAAGAAAAATGAGTCCAATGGAAGCAGTAGCGCGGCGAGAGAAGGAAAGACCCAAGCCGGAGGTTCGCGCGAATTTGTCCGTGCCGAACATGGGCAATACGCCGCCACGAATGTTGCTGAACGAGGACGCTTTTGTCTCCATGCTGTATCTGGAGCGCCGTCGCGCGGAGCGCGCTCAAAACCGTTTCGTGCTGATCCTGGTGGATGTGCAGAAGACTGTCAACGGTGTTTCCGGCAAAGACCGCATGGTGCAGATGCTGGCAAAATCCTTGTCTGAAGCTACCCGGGAAACGGATATCATCGGCTGGTATCTCGAGAACAGCCTGATGGGTGTGATTGGGACAGAACTCGGAAAGGCCTCGAACGAAGTAGTCCAGAAGAGATTTCTGGACAAACTCCGGAAAGTTTTCGAGTCTACGCTGGGAATTGAGAAGAGCGCGTCCATCTCGGTTTCCTTCCATTTCTTTCCGGAAGAGTACGGAAGCGGAGCGAATGACCACTCGGCAAACATCAAGCTTTATCCAGAAATTCAAAAGCGTGAAGACGCGAGAAAAGTCCCTCTAGCGATTAAGCGCGCCATTGATCTGGCCGGTAGCGCTGCGGCACTTGTTTTCCTTTCCCCGGTTTTTGCGGCTGTGGCCCTGGCGATCAAGTTTTCCTCAAAAGGCCCCGTGCTGTTCAAGCAGGAACGCCTTGGCCAGCATGGAAAGACTTTTACCTTGTTGAAGTTCCGCTCGATGCGGACGGACTGTGACGCAAAGATCCACCAGCAATACGTTGAGCAATTCATCGCCGGCCAGGTGGATGGAAATTCAGAAACCGCAACGAAGCCGGTGTTTAAAATTCAGAAAGACCCAAGGGTGACGCCGATCGGCCGCTTTATCCGCAAGACAAGCCTGGACGAGTTGCCGCAATTCTTGAACGTGCTGCGGGGAGACATGTCGCTGGTTGGCCCGCGCCCACCGCTCGCCTACGAATTCCGAAAGTACGAGGTTTGGCACCGTCGGCGTGTCCTGGAAATCAAGCCCGGCATCACCGGTTTGTGGCAGGTTGAGGGACGCAGCCGGACGCGGTTCGACGAAATGGTACGCCTGGACCTGAAGTACGCGAGCGCCTGGTCCGTTTGGCTGGACCTGAAAATTCTGGCGCAAACTCCCGGAGCCGTGATTCAAGGCGAGGGCGCTCACTAGTCCGATGTATCCGGGTGCCTGCTTCTCTGGAAAATTCAGCGGAACCCAAGTGTGGATTCGGCTGAAGAACCTGACCTCATCAAATAGTTCCTCTGTGATCGCTCCACAACGCGCCACTGCCCCCGGCGCGGCCTAGCTCGATGGAAGTCCCAAGGAGTTCCACAATGCGTATCGGTGTGATTGGTTACGGCTACTGGGGTCCGAATATCGTCCGGAATTTCCATTCCCAGGATAATTGCGAAGTGGTTCTGGTGGCGGATCGCAATCCAAACTGCGAATTACGGCTGAAGAAGACGTTTCCGGCGGTGAGTTTTACCACGGACGAAAATCAAATCCTGACGTCGCCCGACATTGACGTTGTGGCCGTGGTGACTCCGGTCTGGACGCATTTCGAACTGGCCAAGAAAGCTCTTGAGAATGGCAAGCACGTGTTTGTGGAAAAGCCATTCACTTACAGCGTGGCGCAGGGCGAAGAGCTGATTGAACTCGCGGCGCGGAAAAACCTAAAGATCATGGTGGATCACACGTTCCTGTTTACCGGCGCCGTGCGAAAAATCAAAGAGCTGGTCGACAGAAAGGAGCTAGGCGATCTGTACTACTACGATGCCCTCCGCGTAAACCTTGGATTATTCCAGCACGACGTGAACGTGATCTGGGACCTGGCTCCCCACGACCTTTCGATCATGGACTACGTGATTGGTGAAAAGCCCGAAGCCGTGGTGGCCACTGGAGAAAAGCACCTGAACGGCGTCGAGGATGTTGCATTCATCACGGTGTACTTCCCAAAACATATTATTGCCCATGTGAACGTGAACTGGCTTTCTCCGGTGAAAGTACGGACGACGCTCATCGGTGGCGAAAAGAAGATGCTGGTCTGGAACGATCTGGAAGCCGACGAAAAGCTGAGGATTTACGACAAGGGAGTCAGCATGTCCACAAATCCAAGCAACCTGCACCAGTTGCTGGTCAGCTATCGCTCGGGAGATATGTGGGCACCCCAAGTGGAGCAGGTGGAAGCACTGCGCGCGGAGACGGCGTATTTCATCAAGTGCATTGAAGAAAATACCACACCATTCAACGACGGCGAAGCCGGTCTTCGCGTGGTGCGAATCCTGGAAGCCGCCGACCGATCCATCCGCTCCCGCGGGGAGGCCATAACTCTGTGAACGACTACGTTTGCATCGCGCCCAGCGTGAAGCTGGGGAAAGACGTCAAGCTCTCGAAATTCATCAATCTTTACGGATGCGAGATTGGCGACAACTCCAAGATCGGTGCGTTTGTCGAAATTCAGAAAAATTCGAGTGTCGGCCGTTGCTGCAAGATCTCCAGCCACACTTTCATCTGTGAGGGCGTGGAGATTCAAGACGACGTGTTTATCGGGCACGGCGTCACATTTATCAATGATGTTTATCCGCGGGCGACCGTTGCCGGCGGCGGTTTGCAGACGGAAGCCGATTGGAAGGTTGAGAAGACCCGAATTTGCAAAGGCGCCTCGATCGGTTCGGGTTCCACGATTCTGTGCAACGTTACGGTTGGCGAAAACGCGATTGTTGGGGCGGGAAGCGTTGTGACGAAAGACGTGCCCGCGAATGCGATCGTGGCAGGAAACCCGGCAAAGTTTTTGAGATTTGTGAATGAGGAGAAAAAGTAAAGACATGGCAAACCCGACGAAAATACCGTTTCTTGATCTCGTGACGCCGCATCAGGAACTCGAGGCCGAGCTCCTGGCGGTGGTGAAGAAGGCCTTCAGCAACGCGGGATTCATTGGCGGGCCTATGGTGGAAGAATTTGAGCGGGAGTTCGCGGCATTTTGCGGGACGAAACACTGTGTCGGCGTGAACAGCGGCACGGACGCTTTGCGCTTCGCGTTCATGGCCGCGGGCGTGCAGCCGGGAGACATCATCGTCACGGTGCCGCACACGTTTATCGCGACGACGGAGGCTATTTCGCAGGCCGGTGCGCAGATCGCGTTCGTGGATATTCACGAACAGACTTACACCATGGACCCGGCAAAGTTGCGGGAATACCTGGAGACTCGCTGCGAATTTGACGCCAAGAGTGGCGAACTGATCGAGCGCGCGTCGAAGCGCCGCGTTGTGGGAATCGTCCCCGTGCATCTCTACGGACAAACTGCGGACATGGACCCGATCCTCGATCTGGCGGATAAGTACAAACTATTTGTGATCGAAGATGCTTGCCAGGCACACGGCGCGCAATACTTTTCCAAGAAAGACAACGCGTGGAAGCTTGCCGGCTCGATGGGCAAAGCCGCGGCGTTCAGCTTCTATCCGGGCAAGAATCTGGGTGCCTGTGGAGAGGCCGGAGCGGCGACCACGAACGATCCGGCGATGGCGGCTCGAATGAAAATGATTCGCGACCACGGCCAGGCGAAAAAGTATTACCACGATATCGAAGGGTATAACGGCCGGCTGGATTCGATTCAGGCGGGATGGCTCTCCGTGAAACTGCGGCACCTGGCGAAATGGAATGATTCGCGGCGAGCGCACGCCCACCGTTATCACGAACTGCTGGCGGAGGTGAAGGACGCGATCGTGGTTCCTGTGGAAGCATCCTGGACGAAGGGTGTATATCACCTCTACGTTGTTCGAGTACAGGATCGCGAGGCATTTCAGGCCGCCCTTGCGGAAGCCGGGATCGGCACCGGAATCCATTACCCGATTCCCCTGCACCTTCAAAAGGCTTACGAATCCCTGAACTTCAAGAAGGGTGATTTCCCGGTCACGGAGCGCGTGGCTGCCGAAATTGTTTCCCTACCGATGTTCCCGCAAATGACAAATGAACAGGTAAACGAAATTTCGAAAAGGGTGAAAGAGTTTGTTGGTGCGCGAGTCTCTTCCGTCCGGTAGATTCGTCCTTTCAACCACCTTTACGAACAATAGCGCACCTGTCCCAAAGTAACCCCTGATGATGCCCCGATTAGATCAATTCATAACTCTGTACTTGTATACGCCCCTGATGCGTTTCACGGGACGCACCAGGAACGGCTTTGTACCGATTCTCAAGTACCACAGTATCTCAAGCAATTTGTTCGGACAGTCACATCCCTACTTTCAGATTAATACTCAGCCAGAGATTTTTTCGAAACAGATGAGGTGGCTCAAGAGCCAGGGATACCAGGGAATTCATCTGTCCGAGATGCTCGACGGGCTTGCCTCTGGACAGGACATGTCCAACCGGGTTGTCATCACATTTGACGACGGTTACAGGGATTTCTTCACAGAAGGGTTTGCAATCCTGAAGCAGTGCGGTTTTAAGGCGACGGTTTTCCTGGTGACGGACCGGATCCGCAAGACTCCAATGCGCAATGAGGGTGTCGACTACCTGACCTGGAACGATGTCCGGCAGTTACATGCCGAAGGCGTGCAGTTTGGTTCACGCACGGTGACTCATCCGGATCTTCGTTCGCTGGAACCAGAACAAATTGACTACGAAATTGGGTATTCGAAGGAAGTCATCGAACAGGAGATTGGCGAAGCGGTTGAATCGTTTTCCTATCCGTTCCCATTTCCTGAGGAAGACCGCGACTTCGCCAGATTTATCAGCGACACGCTGGAAAATCTAGGCTTCAAGAGCGGCGTCTCCAGCATCATCGGCCGGGCACAAAGCCGGAGCAATCGATTTTCATTGCCACGCGTGCCGATTAATTCCTGGGACACGCCGGAGTTGCTGAAGGCTAAGCTCCTGGGAGGTTACGATTGGATGCATGTGCCGCAACTCCTGAAGAAATTCATCTATCACAATGTTACGCTGATGAAAAGCGAACCCCACGTGGATTCAAGAGGCGCAGGCTGATTCAGGATGCGATGACATGGAATCTCGCGTTGCACAGGCCGATGTGGCTAAGGATCAGATCAAATTGAAAACCACCCCAGAATCCAGACGGCCGTCCAAAAAGAAAATTTGGGTGGATCTGGATAACTCGCCGCATGTCCCTTTCTTCATACCGATCAAAAGGGAGCTGGAAGAGCGCGGCTATGAAGTGATGTTGACCGCCAGGGACGCTTACCAGGTTTCAGAATTGGTGGAGTTCTATGGCTTGAATTGCAGAAGGATCGGTCGCCACTTTGGGAAGAACAAATTCCTGAAGGTCGTGGGAGTGGTCACTCGGGCACTTCGCCTAATCCCATTTTTGTTGAAGGAGCGGCCAAGTTTGGCGGTCTCGCATGGCTCCCGGGCGCAGATTCTGGCGTCCTCTCTGCTTGGGATCGAGAGCATCAATATCGGCGACTATGAGTTTGTGCAGGATCTGGTGATCTTCCGCCCTTCCTGGATGATTGTTCCGGAGATTATTCCCAGCGAGTCCTTGGGGCGCCGGAAGAATAACATTCTGAAGTATCGGGGCATTAAAGAGGATGTTTACGTACCTTCTTTCAAGGCGAATCCTTCCCTCCGAAACGAGCTAGGGCTGACAGAACAGGACATGGTCGTTTCGATCCGGCCACCGGCGAGCGAGGCGCATTATCACCGGCCGGAGAGCGACGATCTTTTCTATGCCGTGATGGAATACCTGAAGGACCAGCCCAATATCAAAATTGTTCTTCTTCCGCGCAATGCGCACCAGGAAGCCGAAGTGCGCGGAAAATGGCCGGACCTGATTTCCAAGCAGCGGGTCATTATCCCAGAGCGAGTCGTGGACGGGCTCAACCTGATCTGGTTTTCTGATTTTGTCGTAAGCGGCGGGGGCACAATGAATCGAGAGGCCGCAGCCCTCGGAGTGCCGGTGTACAGTATTTTCCGCGGAAAGATAGGCGCGGTGGACCGCTATCTTTCGGAAGCAGGCCGCTTGACCCTGATCGAAAGCCCAGCGGAGATTCCGGCAAAAATTAAACTCGTCCGCCGAACTGGGATTGGCGCTTTTAAGGGTAGCAACCGCCCCGCGTTGCAAAACATCGTCGAATTCATTGTGAGCATCGTCGAATCGGACGACCCGAAGCTGTTATCCGCCAAACAGGCTGCCGACTGAGGGTGCAATTCACGTGGAAGTCAGCAAGACGCGAGATAAGGAAATGATGGACGAAAAGATGAAAATCCTGACGATCGTGGGGGCAAGGCCGAATTTCATGAAAGTCGCGCCGATCATCGCCGCGATCAACGAACACAATCGGCGGGCGGACGATGCCGTTGCGGAAACTGGCGCACGCGCTGCACGGATTCAGCACGTTCTTGTACACACCGGGCAGCATTACGATGAGATCATGTCCGGATCCTTCTTCAGCGATCTGAATCTTCCCAAGCCGGATGTTCACATGGGCGTTGGTTCCGGCTCGCATGCGGCACAAACGGCCGAGATCATGAAGAAGTTCGAAGAAATCGTGATGAACGAGAAGCCCGATGCGGTGATCGTTGTCGGGGACGTGAATTCCACCGTGGCTTGCGCGCTGGTCACATCCAAAATCGCATTTGACGCCTCAGGGAAGCGGCCTGTGATCGCTCATGTGGAGGCGGGTTTACGGTCGTTTGACCGCACGATGCCGGAGGAGATTAACCGCATCGTGACGGATCACGTCTCTGACCTGTTGTTCGTCACGGAAGAGAGCGGACTCACAAACCTGAACCGGGAAGGAATCCCCTCGGAGAAAGTGCACTTTGTCGGCAACACGATGATCGATTCGCTTCTCACGTTCCAAGGCAAGGCAGAGGCATCGACCAAGCTGGAGGAACTGGGCCTTCGAACTCGCTTGGGACAAAACGGGGACGCCAGTAAGGTCGCTCGTTACGCACTGCTTACCTTGCACCGGCCGGCCAACGTCGACAATCGAGAGTCATTCGAAAACATTCTCGCGGGCCTTCAAGAATTGGGAAGCGACTGCCCCATCATTTTTCCAGTTCACCCGCGGACGCGCAAGCGCATCCAGGAATTTGGCCTCGATCTGGGCGCTAGCGCGGGAACGAACGATTCTCGAGCCACGCAGCAATCTGCCAGCGGTCGAGGAATAATTCTGGTTGACCCGGTGGGTTACCTGGATTTTCTTAGCCTGATGAAGAACGCCTGGATGGTTTTGACTGATTCGGGCGGTATTCAGGAAGAAACCACCTGCCTTGGCATTCCGTGCGTTACGGTCAGGGAAAACACCGAGCGGCCCATCACGGTGGAGAAGGGCACAAATATTCTTGCCGGAACGAGCCGGGACGGAATTCGCGAAGCGATTCGGACTCAATCGCAGCGAAAAGTGCTCGCACAGATGCCCATGCATTGGGACGGCAAAGCTGCGGCCCGCATTGTGGATGTCCTTTTGCATTCGTGGGCCAATCAGCGGCCCTCGCTTCGGCCGGTTTTGGTCTAACGCGCTGATTATTGCGATCACCAGTTATGAGTCATAACAACACTTTCCAAGCCGAAAAGGAGTTGAGCAATGCGCTCCAAAAACTTTTGGCGTATTGCCGCCGGAATGATTGGGCCGGTTACGATCCATATGACGCGTTGAACAGCAGAATACTTAAAGCGTTTCCGATTCTCGACTTCAGAATTCCCCGAATTGCATTCACGCAAGCTCTCAAGCTGAGCCCGGTGAACGTGCGCGGTCTGCTGGGAATCTCGAAAACTCAGAATTCCAAAGCGCTTGCGGTTTTTCTCTCTTCCTTCATGAATATGTCTGTCGAGCAAGTTTCCGACCGTGACGGCCTCATCGTGGAAATGATCCGGTTGATCGCCGCGAAAAAGTCACCGGACTCCTCTTATTGGTGCTGGGGTTACAGCTTTCCGTGGCAGACCAGGTTTGAAGTGGTGCCGACTGAGGCTCCAAATCTGGTGTGCACCACTTTTGTCGCGTTGGCACTGTTGGATGCCTACGACCAGATCGGCGATCCCAAGTGCCTGGAGATGGCGGTGAGCGCGGCGGAATACATTGTTAACGACCTTTACTGGACCGAGGGAGGCGAGGTTGCAGGTTTCAGCTATCCCCAACCTGGGGTTCGGAGCAAGACGCATAATGCGAACCTGCTCGCTGCCGCCTTGTTGTGCCGCGTTTATAAGCACACTGGGGATGCAAAGCTCCTGGGGCCAGCTTTGACCGTGGCCCGGTACTCGGTGTCAAAGCAGCGCGACGATGGCTCGTGGGACTATGGCGAAGCGCCATCACAGCGCTGGATCGATAATTTTCACACCGGATATAACCTGCGAGCGTTGCAGACAATGTGCCGCTACGCCGGGACATCCGAGTTCGAATCGAGCATCCGCCGCGGTTTCGAATTTTACCGGGCACACTTTTTCCGCGAAGATGGAGCGGCGCGTTATTTCCACGACCGGACTTACCCCATCGATATTCACAGTGTGGCAGAAAGCATTCTCACGCTGCTGGCGTTCAGGGAACTCGATCCGGGAAACGTGGCATTAGCTCAATCGGTGTTTCATTGGGCCATGAATCACATGTGGGATGACCGTGGTTTCTTCTACTATCGGGTGCTCCGCCTCGGAACAATCCGGACCTCGTACATGAGATGGTCCCAGGCATGGATGCTTCTGGCGATGTCCACGCTACTGCGCGAATTGAAAGTGGAGGCTCGCCACCCGCAACCCCAGAATTCGGCGGCGTTGGTTCAAGCATGACTACACTGCGCAAATATGTGCTGATCACTCCCGCAAGGAACGAAGCTGAGTTCATCGAGCTTACGCTGAAGTCCGTGGTCGCGCAGACGGTGAAGCCCGTGAAATGGGTGATTGTCAGCGACGGCTCAACTGACGGCACCGATGAAATCGTCGGCAAGTATGCCGCGGAGAACTCCTGGATCCAATTGATACAAATGCCTGCGCGCCGTGAAAGGCATTTTGCCGGGAAAGTGCTCGCCTTTAACGCGGGTTACCACGCGTTGAAGGGACTCGACTACCAGGTGATTTGCAGCCTGGACGCAGACATTTCGTTTGACCCGGACTATTTTTCTTTCTTGCTCGGAAAACTCGCCGAGGATGTCAGGCTGGGACTTGTGGGAACCCCCTTCAAGGATCAAACGACGAAAATTTACGATTATCGCTTTGTGAGCATTGAGCACGTTTCCGGCGCCTGCCAGGTATTCCGACGTGAGTGCTTTGAAGAAATTGGCGGATATGTTCCGGTAAAGGGCGGCGGGATCGATCATATTGCGGTTATCACATCAAGGATGAAGGGCTGGAAGACGCGGACATTTACGGAAAAAGTTTGTTTTCACCATCGGTCGATCGGAACCGCTCAGCGCGGCGCGCTAATGGCACGATTCAAATTTGGCGCTCAGGATTACGCTCTCGGTGGGCATCCTGTTTGGGAAGTTTTCCGAACGATTTATCAGATGTCAAAGCGGCCGTACGTTCTGGGCGGATGCATGTTGGGTGCAGGATATCTTTGGTCGTTGGTTCGGTGTGTGAAAAGACCTGTGTCAGACGAATTGGTCGCGTTCCGCCGGCGCGAGCAGATGGAACGTTTGAGCAGATTTTTCTTCGGCGGCGGTCCTCGCGGTGATCGCGAACTGCAGCGTCCATCTCAAGGCACTTAAGCCACATCTCTATGAACGACCCGGCCCGAATTTAACATCTCGCAGATCAATGACTACGAAAATTGTTGTAAAACCAGAATCGCTGACCGCGCTCTCCGTGCTCCCGGATAAAGAATCTGCAAGCGGTTTCGGACTGGACGCGGCAATCGCCTATAAAGAGGGCAAAATCTCTTCCGCTGGACAGCTCATCATAAATGCCGACGATTGGGGGCGCGACAGAGAAACCTCCGACCGGATGTTTGAATGCGTCCTGCAGCGAACCGTCTCTTCGGTCAGCGCCATGGTTTATATGACGGACTCGGAGCGGGCCGCAGGCGTTGCCAGGGAGCGCGGCATGGACGCCGGGCTGCATTTGAACCTGTCACTTCCGTTCTCCGCGCCGGAGTGTCCCTCGGGTCTTCGCGAGCGCCAGCGCCAAGTTGCTGCTTACTTGTTGAAGCATTCCCTCGCTCGGGTCGTTTTTCACCCGGGTTTGGTGCGTTCTTTCGAGTACGTTGTGAAGGCGCAGCTTGATGAGTTTCATCGCCTGTACGGCGCGGCACCGGATCGCATCGATGGCCACCATCACCTGCATCTGTGCGCGAACGTGCTGCTTGCGCGATTGCTGCCGCCGGGGACCATTGTGCGGCGGAACTTCTCTTTTCAACCCGAGGAGAAAAGCCTGGTGAACCGGCTCTATCGCAAGGCCGTGGACTCCAGACTCGCCCGCCGCCACCACTTGGTTGATTTCTTGTTTCCACTCGCGCCGCTGGAGCCTCGGGGGCGCCTGGAACGCCTTCGTTCACTCGCCAGCCGGTTTGTTGTCGAAGTGGAGACCCATCCGGTCAACGCCGACGAATTGTTGTTTCTAACGGGAGGCGAGGCTGTCCGTTGGGCGGGAGATGTGCCAATCGCCGCACGCTTCGCCGCGCTGGCAAGCACCAAATCACGAGTTTCGGGAGCACAGCAATGATGGAAGTGTTCAAGCAGAAGATGACGAAAGACCAGAGCCGCGATACGGGTATGGCCATGGTTCTCCTGGTACTGATTTTCTATATCAAGACGCGCCGGGACGGATACTTGTGGGCGGCGATCATCTTGCATGTCGTGAATATGACAGTGCCCCGGCTGTATGCGCCGGTTGCCGTTCTTTGGCTGGGACTTTCGCATGTTCTCGGCACCGTGATGTCCAAAATTCTGCTTTCGATTTTGTTTTTTGGCCTGGTAACACCGATTGGCCTGCTCCGCCGGCTTTTCGGAAAAGATTCGCTGAAGTTGAATGCATTCAAAGCCAGCCAGGAATCGGCAATGTTAGTAAAGAACCATCTGTTTGTCGGCAGTGATATCGAGAAGCCATACTAATTGGAGGAGTGGAACATGGAATTCTTAAAGGATTTATGGGGATTTCTGAACAAGAGAAAAAAATTCTGGCTGCTGCCCATGATCATCATCCTGCTGGGATTCGGGGCGATTATGGTATTCGCGGCTGGATCTGCCATCGCCCCGTTCATCTATTCGTTGTTCTAGTCTTGTGGCAGACAAGCGCAGCCCTTTACAAGGAATGGGAATGAAAAAAGCGATCCTGGGAATTTCGGCGTTCTATCACGACAGCGCAGCGGCAATCCTCGTCGACGGGAAGATTGTCGCCGCGGCGCAGGAAGAGCGGTTCACGCGAAAAAAGCACGATTCGTCGTTTCCAATCAATGCGTGCCGCTACGTGCTGCAGGAAGCGGGGATCAGATACAACGATCTGTCTGCGGTTACGTTCTATGAGAAGCCTTTTCTGAAGTTTGAGAGGCTGCTGGAGACGTATCACGCTTTTGCGCCAAGCGGTTTCGTAAGTTTCGTATCGGCAATGCTCGCCTGGATTAAAGAAAAGCTGTTCATGCGGCGGATGCTCAAACAAAACCTCGCGGAGCTCGGCGACGCTAGCATCCCCACATACTTTCCGGAACACCATCTGTCGCATGCGGCGAGCGCTTTCTACCCTTCGCCATTTGCCGATGCAGCGATCGTAACGGTCGACGGCGTAGGCGAATGGGCCACCACAACCATCGGGCATGGTCACGGGAAAGATATTGAAATCCTCAGAGAGCTACAATTTCCCCACTCTGTAGGTCTGCTCTATTCCGCTTTCACGTTTTACACCGGATTTGCAGTGAACAGCGGCGAATACAAGCTGATGGGTTTGGCACCCTACGGTAATCCTGAATCGGAACAGACCGCTGATTTCAAGAAAAAGATCGAGACGGAACTGGTCGATATCCGGAATGATGGCTCGGTCGTATTGAACATGGATTACTTCGAGTACGCCACTGGTCTCAAGATGGCGAACGAAAAGAAATGGGAGCAACTCTTCGGGGTTCCTCGGCGAAAACCCGAGACCGAGATTTCACAGGTATATATGGATATGGCCTTGGCCATCCAGCAAGTGACCGAGGAGATTGTCCTTCGCCTGGCGCGCACAGCCAGGGAAATTACGGGCAGCAAGTATCTGGTGCTCGCTGGTGGCGTGGCACTCAACTGTGTCGCAAACGGCAAAATTCTCAGAGCCGAAATCTTCGAGGATCTATGGATTCAGCCGGCCGCGGGCGACGCGGGCGGAGCGGTTGGGGCGGCCTATGCGGTTTGGCACATCCTGTATGGGAATGAGCGGCAACTCAACGGCCACAGGGATGCGACAGCGGGTTCTTACCTGGGGCCGGAATTTTCAGATAAAGAGATTGACCGAGTACTGCAACGGTACGGTGCAATGACGCGCTACTTTGAAGATTACCGATGCCTGGCTTCCGAGGTTGCCAGAAAACTGAAAGAAGGAAATGTCGTCGGATGGTTTCAGGGCCGGATGGAGTTTGGCCCGCGCGCTCTTGGCAACCGCAGCATTCTGGGAGATGCACGGAACCCGGAAATGCAAAAGAAATTGAATCTCAAGATCAAGTATCGCGAGGGCTTCCGGCCGTTCGCGCCTTCCGTTCTGGAAGAGGACATTGGCGAATATTTTGAGCTCGACCGGCAATCTCCTTATATGTTGCTGGTTGCGCCGATCCGCGAAGATAAGAAGATTCCGCTCCCCGAGGGATATCACAACAAGCCTCTTTACGAGCGGCTTTACTTCCTCCGGTCGGATCTTCCCGCCATTACTCACATCGATTACTCGGCTCGTGTCCAGAGCGTGAGCCAGGACACAAATCCTCGATACTGGGAATTGATACACCAGTTCAAGGAGCAGACGGGCTACGGGGTGATCGTAAACACAAGCTTCAATGTGCGCGGTGAACCGATCGTGTGCACTCCAGACGACGCCTATCGTTGCTTTATGCGAACGGAAATGGATTTTCTCGTAGTAGGGAACTACCTCCTTGAGAAGAAGGATCAGCCGGCTTTGCCCGAAACGGGCGATTGGCGGGCTGAATTCAAACTGGATTGATCGCGCTCAGGACAAAGGCCTCCTAGATGAAGCTGAAAAACTTCCTGATCAACCTGAGTCTCTTCGCGGTGGCAATCGGAGTTGCATTGCTCCTTGCCGAATTCGCCGCCCGCATCGTTCTCAATCCTTCCGATTTTCTTAAACTGGATGTGGTGGGAGACAAGGTGCTGGGGGCGGTGCCTTCGCCCAGCGCATTGGCAGGGTTCGACCGTTGGGGTTTCCGGAATCCCAAGGTTCCCGAAACCACCGACATCGTCGCTGTTGGGGACTCCCACACCTATGGCAATACGGCAAGAATGGTCGACGCGTGGCCGTATGTGCTCGGCCAGGCGTCCGGTAGGCAAGTTTACAATATGGGATTGGGCGGGTACGGACCGAACCAGTATTTGTATCTTTCGAAGAACAAAGCGCTCAGCCTGAAGCCCAAGATAATCGTCTGGGGTCTGTATATGGGCGACGATTTTGAGAATGCGTTTTCGATTACCTACGGGCTGGACTATTGGTCGTACTTAAGGAAACTCCCTCCACAGAAAGTGGAAGCGAACATCTGGGAAGGGCCGGCCACGGATACGGGTGTCAGAAGCATCAGGGTCTGGTTGTCCCGGCACAGTCTAATTTACCAGTTGGTTTTCCACTTTGGATTCGGTGGCCGCGTTAAGGGTGACTACCAGATCAGAAATGCTGCTCAACTGTATCCAGGTTACGACACGTCGCTGATTGTTCCCGAAAAAGACATACTTGAAGCCTTCCGCCCAAAGGGAGTGTTGTTCGGGCTCGAGCAGGATAATCCGAACGTCCGAGAGGGAATGCGCATCACGTTCGAGCTGTTGAAGGAAATGAACGAACTCTGCAAGCAGAACCATATTCAGTTTGTGGTGGTCGTGATTCCAACCAAGGAGATGGTGTTTTCCGACTACATTGAGCATAATCCCAAACTTCCGCTCAACGATGTCATCGACAAACTACTCCAGAGTGAGCGCTCGGCGAGCGCGCAATTATTTCAGGTTTTGACGGATGATAAAATCCCCTACGTCTACCCGCTGTCGATGTTGAAGCAATCCGTTGGTCAGGGACTCTACGCCCGCAGCGCGGGGGACATGCACCCGAATAAAAATGGATATCGCGTGATTGGCGAGTCGGTGGCGGGGTACCTGAAGCAAATGGAATCGAATACGCAGCCAGCGGTGCCGGCCAAGTGATTGAAGCTGGTCGCTGCCTAAGCATTGCCGCCCTTTGGGCGCCATTATACTGTGCCACCACATGTCACAAACCACGGTTCTCATAGGATTTGCGGAAGCCATGGCGGCCCCGGAGGTGGCGTGGAGCCTGGTGGACAGTGGCTTTCGCGTGGTTGCTTTTGCGCGCAGGGGACGGTCGTCTGCCTTGCGGCACAGCCGACATGTGGAATGCCATGAGATCTGCGCGCCGGAATCGGATGTGCAAGCCTCACTCTCGGAACTCGGCGCACTTCTGAATTCTCTCGGCTCGCAAGCCACCAGCACCCCACTGATTCTTTTTCCGCTGGACGATAAGGCCGTTTGGCTGTGCAGCAAGTTGCAGCCTGAAAGCCCATGGCTCCTTGCTGGTCCCGAAGGAACCCGGGCGGATCTCGCGTTAAACAAGAATTTTCAGGTAGAAGCGGCGTGCCAAGCCGGCTTTAACGTTCCCAAATCGGCCTTGGCCCATACGGCGAAAGATTTGTTTGCCTTCAGCACCCAGGCATCCTTTCCGATCATCCTGAAGGCCGTGGAGTGCGTTCCTATCTTCGAAGGGCGTGTGTACTCGTGCCGGAAGTGGATCTGCGCAAACCAGGAAGAATTGCAACGCGCCATTACGGAGTGGAAGGAGCGTGTGCCGCTTCTTGCGCAGACTTTCATCACGGGAGTCGGGGAAGGTGTGTTTGGCCTCGCGGCGCCTGACGGTGTGAGAGCGTGGAGCGGTCATCACCGGGTGCGGATGATGAATCCGCAGGGTTCGGGATCGAGCGCTTGTGCCTCGCAGCCCGTGTCTGGAGATTTGAGGGCCACTGTTGGGGAGTTCATCGCGCGGGCGGGTTGGCGCGGCTTGTTCATGGTCGAACTCCTTCGTGATGAATCGGGAAAAGTCTGGTTTGTGGAGCTGAACGGGCGGCCCTGGGGCAGCATGGCGCTGTGCCGGCGCCAGGGACTCGAGTATCCGGCGTGGCACGTGGAGCTTGCAATGGATAAGGATTCGCGGGCAGGATCGGACACGCCCGTTGGTTCCGAGATTGTCTGCAGGCACGCAGGGCGCGAGTTCATGCACGTGCTGTTTGTGTTGCGCGGTGCCAGGTCGAACGCGCTAAACAGATGGCCTTCGTTCTGGAAGACGCTGGGAGACATGACTCAGTTTCACCGAAAGGATGGAGTTTACAACTGGCGGCGGGATGATCCGAAGGTTTTTATTGCCGATTTTTTTTACACAATTCGCGACAACGTGTTTAAGTCCAGGCACTGAGAGACAATGGAACTCCTCGCTGTTTGCCATGTGCACTCTGAATGGTCGTACGACGGAAGCTGGTCGCTTCAGGCTCTCGCGGAAATGTTTCGCCGTCGCGGCTCCCGGATTATGATGATGACGGAGCACGATCGCGGATTTACCCCGGCACGGTTCGCTGAATATCGAGAAGCGTGTGCCAAAGCAAGTTCCGATGAGATTTTGGTTGTTCCCGGGATTGAGTACAGTGACGCGGCGAACCGCGTGCATGTTCTAGTTTGGGGGCCCGTGCCGTTCCTTGGCGAAGGATTGCCGACGGGCGAGATCTTGGAAGCAGTTCACGTGGCCGGAGGGGTTGCCGTGCTGGCTCACCCCTCTCGGCGTGATGCCTGGAAAACATTCGAGGCCTCCTGGGCTGATCGCCTGTTGGGAATTGAAATCTGGAATCGTAAGTATGACGGTTGGGCGCCGAGCCAGACTGCGCCCGCTCTCCTCCAAGCCACGGGAGCGATCCCGTTCGTGGGGCTGGATTTCCACACTGAACGGCAGTCGTTCCCGCTGGGGATGAGACTGGAAATTCCCGCAGCTATTTCCGAATCCGCGGTGCTTGACTCACTCCGTTCGCGCCGGTGCACTCCTCTGGCATTCGGCCTTCCCTTAAGTCGGAAGATTGCTCGAACGACATTCTCTATTCTTAGGCTGGCCGAGCAAAGCCGTCGTACAGCCGCGTCATTCCTGAGGCGGGCTAAAGGGCCCAAACGGTGACTTCGACCTGCACAAGAATCGCAGGATCTATTTTCCTGCTTGGTGGACTGTGACGACCTCGGATCCTCACCACATCACCGTTTGCATCTGTACTTTCAAACGGCCGGGGCTTTTGCGGGATCTCCTGGAGCGATTGGGCCGCCAACGAACTGGCGGACTATTCACTTACTCTGTGGTTGTTGCGGATAACGACTCCGCGCAGTCCGCGAGGGAGTTGGTCGCCTTATTCTCTGCGACCTCTCTACTGCGCCTGACTTATTGCTTTGAGCCTCAGCCGAACATAGCGATGGCGCGGAACAAGGCTCTAACTCAAGCGGATGGAGACTTCATCGCTTTTATTGATGACGACGAGTTTCCGGTTGACGACTGGCTCTTTAATCTGGTGAAAACCTGCGAGGGATTTGGGGTGGATGGCGTTCTTGGGCCGGTGATGCCGAGTTTTGAACGTGAGCCGCCAGCGTGGGTGAAGAAGGGCAAATTCTTCGACCGTCCCACCCACGAGACCGGATACAAAGTGAATTGGGATCAGGCTCGCACTGGCAACGTGCTTTTCAAGCGCAGCATCCTGCGCGGGGTGGATCCACCGTTCCGCACGGAGTTTGACTCTGCGGGCGAAGATGTGGATTTCTTCCGCAGGATGATGAGCAAGGGCCACACCTTTATTTGGTGTAACCAAGCGGTTGTCCACGAAGTGGTTCCAGCTTCACGGTGCACGCGAAGCTATCTCCTCAGGCGCGCGCTGCTTCGCGGCAGCAATTTTCACAAGCATCCAACGCATCGACTACAGAACGCAACCAGGTCACTGATCGCCGTGCCCTGTTATACGCTGGCGCTGCCGTTTCTTGCCCTCTTCGGTCAACACCTGTTCCTCACGTACTTAATTAAGCTTTTGGATCACGGCAGCCGGCTTCTCGCCTATGTGGGGTTAAGCCCCGTGACGCGCCGGCAGACTTGAGATCAATTGTTTAAAGACAAGGAACCGAAGTCCGAGCGACAATTACACTGGTCTACTTGTTGTGGTAATTTTGAGTTTTGGAGAGGTCGCCGTTGGTTAAGGCAGCGGCCAGCTTGCTGGTCGTGGTGGCTAGCGCTACCCGAGGGTTCGAATCCCTTCCCTCTCCGCCATTTTCACCTGATTCCGCGATTGACTTCCGTAGGTAGAGTTCACATTCACTGGTGTGACCACGAATGCCCTTCGATTCTGGCAGAAAGACTTAGGAAACTTTAGCCCATGAGTTCTTTGATAGATGTGTGCAAAAAGCAGGTAAGAGTCGCCGGCCGACTTGTTCGAACCGCTCGACTTGAGGCGGACTTATACCAGTTTATCGACGATCCAGAAAGTATGCTTGCTGAGCTTAGGGCGTCCAAAACGCGAATAGACCTTTTCACCTTCATACAACGCTTGCCGGATACAGCACCTAAGTACTCCTACCCCATGATTTGGGACAATTTTGCCGCTTTGCATATAACTACGTTTGAGCACTGGTGGAGTAACCAGATTGGCTTCAAGGCCCGGAACAAAGCGAAGCAAGCTGAGAAAAGAAAGGTGGTTGTCAGAGAGATTCCATTCGACGACACGCTCGTTAAAGGAATCTGGGAAGTTTATAACGAGGCCCCGATTCGTCAGGGGGCACCCAACGCTCACTATGGTAAGGACCTCCAGACGGTATATCGGGAGGAGGCCACGTTTCTTGATAGCAGCATCTTTATCGGCGCTTTTCTTGAAGATAGCCTAATCGGTTTTATCAAGATGGTTCATGACGAGACTCGCACGCAAGCGGGGCTGATGAATATAGTCTCGATGATCCGGCATAGGGACAAGGCCCCATCAAATGCTCTGATAGCTCAGGCAGTCAAGTCTTGCGCCGAACGAGGAATTCCATATCTCGTATATTCAAGATTCGCCTATGGGAAAAAACAACGGAGCAGCCTCTCCGACTTCAAGGAACGTAACGGCTTTCAACAAATCGATGTGCCACGCTACTACGTTCCCTTGACTTTCGCCGGTCGTGCTGCCTTTCGGTTCGGCTTGCACAAGAAGTTCGCGGATCACCTCCCCGAACCTTTGCTTGCCAAACTCCGCGAATTCCGTAGCGCCTGGTACAACCGCAAATCCTCATCTGCCACAGAGACGCTCTAAGAAAGGGTCCATGCCGGGAATTGTTGGTTTCATCAGTAAGATGCCGCGCGAAAGTGCGGAGCCGCAGCTGTTGCGGATGGTCGAGGCGCTCCGGCATGAACCCGCTTATGCGACGGGTACTTGGATTGATGAAGAATTAGGCGTCTATGTCGGTTGGGTTGCCCGAAAGGACTCCTTCGCCGACCGGATGCCCCTGCACAATGAACGAAGCGACGTCACTCTATTTTTCTCCGGCGAGGAATTTTCACCACTTGGCACAGTTGGTGCATTGAAGGAGCGCGGACACGACGTCGCTGAGAACGGGCCGTCCTATCTTGTCCACATGTATGAGGAAGACGCCGAATTTCCAAAAGGGCTGAACGGAAGATTTCACGGGCTGATTGCGGACCGGGCACGCGGGGTGGTGACTTTATTTAACGATCGCTACGGCCTGCAACGCATCTACTCTCACGAGTCAAGTGATGCCTTTTACTTTGCGGCGGAGGCGAAGGCAATTCTGGCCGTGCGCCCGGAACTTCGAGACGCAGATCCCCGTGGGTTAGGAGAATTCGTTTCTTGCGGTTGCGTGCTGGAAGGCCGAACTCTCTTCAAAGGCATCAAAGTTTTGCCGCTGGCTTCTGCGTGGACCTTCCGCAACAGGACACTGCAACAAAAAAACACGTACTTCCAGCCGCAGGAGTGGGAGAGCCAGGCTCCCATGGAACTGGAAGAGTATTATCAGGAACTTCGCTCGACCTTCTCGCGAATTCTCCCCAAATATTTCAACGGGCGACAACGGATCGGGATGTCACTGACGGGCGGCTTGGATACGCGGATGATCATGGCGTGGCACAAGTCCGCGCCTGGCTCTCTTCCGTGCTATTCGTTCGGCGGCCCGATCCGCGAGTGCCAGGATGTTCTGTTGGCGCGCCGAGTGGCAGGAGCGAGCGGCCAACCATTCGAAGTAATCCCGTTGGGGAAAGAGTTCTTCTCTCGTTTTGCGCAATACGCGGAGCGTGCCGTCTACCTGACCGACGGATGCGTCAATGTCAATCGCGCTTCCGATCTTCATCTGAACGAGAGGGCCGCTCAAATCGCGCCCGTCAGGATGACGGGGAACTACGGCGGCGAAATTCTTCGCCAGTTGCGCGCATTCAAGCCCGTTGAACCCGCGCCGGGTCTATTTCGCCCCGAGTTTCTCTCGTCCGTCAATGAGGCTCGGCGAACCTATAACGGATTGGCCAGCGGGCATGCGCTCTCCTTCATCGCATTTGGGCAGGCTCCATGGCACCACTACGGCTTGCTCGCGCTGGAACAAACGCAACTCTCACTGAGGTCTCCGTACCTCGATAATGATCTGGTCCGGACGGCTTTCCGTGCGCCCGCCGCGGCCGTTGCGAAGACCGATATTTTCGAAGACAGCTCAGATTGCACGCGACTGATCGCCGAGGGCAGCACTACGCTCGCGCGAATCCGCACGGATCGCGGTTTAAGCGGTCACTCCAGGGCTCTTTCGAGCGCCGTCATACGAGGCTGGCTCGAATTCACGTTTAGGGCGGAATACGCCTATGACTACGGCATGCCGCAATGGGTGGCGGGCATCGATCACACATTTTCTGCCTTGCATCTGGAGCGACTGTTTCTTGGCAGGCACAAGTTCAATCATTATCGTGTCTGGTATCGCGACGTTTTGTCAGAATACGTTCGGCAAATGCTGCTGGATTCCAGAACACTGTCCCGCCCATACCTGGATCGCACGCGCGTCGAAGCCGTCGTCAAGGGCCACCTCAAGGGAAACCAGAACTACACCACGGAGATCCATCAGTTGCTGACCCTTGAACTGATCCATCGCCTCTTTCTGGATGCACATTAAACTTCTAGCATGAGCCTAACCAGCCAAACGATAACGATCCCCGTCACCAAACCCGCTCGGATTCCAGCGCTCGATTTCACAAAAGGGGCCCTGGTTTTAATCATGGTGCTCTATCACTGGATTAATTATTTTCTGGGCCCACACGACAACCGATACCTTAGATTCCTGACCCCCTCGTTCATCTTCATCAGCGGCTTCATCGTCTCGAACGTTTACATTTTCAAGTACGGTATCTCCGATCCGCAGCTTCCGAAGCGGCTTATTCAAAGAGGGTTGAAGATCTTGGGAGTCTTCCTGCTCTTGAACCTTTCGAGGAGTTTTATGGCGCCCGGCCACCCCCAAGATGTCGCGTTAGCCACTCATGACTGGATTCGAAGTTTGTTTGACATCTACTTTTTGGGAAGTGGAGTGGGCGGGGGGCAAGCGAAGGCAGTCGCTTTCTTCATTCTGGTCCCTATTAGCTATCTGCTCCTGCTGTCGGCGGGGCTGTTGGTCGTCTCCCGGTACTACCGGTTTACAGTTCACGTTGTATGCGTGGTGTTTCTGCTCGGCATCGCTGTCTCGAATTACAAGGGGTTCGAAATGCCAAATCTGGAGTTGCTTGCGATCGGTCTGCTTGGAGTGGTTGCGGGTTACCTTCCCACAGAGAGAGTGAATGCTGTCGTCCGGCACCCCTACTTGCTTGCGGCCGGCTACGTTGGGTATTTGGTGGCCATCACCGCTTGGAACGTAATCTACCCACTTCAAATTATCGGGGTGTACCTTAGCTTGATGATTCTGTATCTGATGGGTCTGCAGAGCGGCGAACCCGGGAGCATCATGGCCACGGTTGTGTTGCTCGGCAAGTATTCTCTGCTAGGCTACATCGCGCAGATTGCCATCCTCCAGTGCTTGCGTCTGGCAATCCATCCATTCAGCTGGGAAACGGCACTTTTGGTGCTTTCGTTTGTCCTGGCTTTCGCACTGACCATTGCCAGCATCAAGGTCGTCGATGTTCTGCGATCCAGATCAATTGCGGTGGACCGGCTCTACAAGTTTGTCTTTGCCTAGGCCGCGTATGCCAGATGATCTAACATTCGAAAAGAACCAGAGTCCTGCATCAACGATTTGCGGTGAAAAACAGCAATGGTTGGCCTGATCGCCCTCGGGTTTTGCTTTCTGGTCATCTGGCAACTTTTCCGGCTGAATCGGGAAGAGAATGTCCGGACATCGAAGGCGCTCTGGATTCCCACGTTCTGGGTGTTTATTGCCGCCTCTCGTAACGTTTCCGCCTGGTTGCAATATTCCGGCAGTGGCGCGGACCAGTATCTCGAAGGAAGTCCGATGGACCGGGCCGTATTGTCAGCAGCTCTGGCCCTCGGCTTGGTAATCCTATTCAGCAGGGCAGGGCGAACTAACCTCTTACTGCGATCAAATCTTCCGATCCTGCTCTATTTTTTCTACTGCGGGATCAGTTTCATCTGGTCCGATTTCCCCGACGTATCATTCAAGCGTTGGTTCAGAGCCATCGGAGACGTTGTCATGGTTCTGATCGTGCTCTCCGACCTGGACTGGGTCGCCGCCACGAGGCGACTCCTGACGCGCGTAGGGTTCGTGGTTGCGCCGCTTTCCATCGTGTTTATCCGGTATTTCCCGCAAATGGGGCGTTCCTTCACCCACGCCGGCGGCGTCACTTGGACAGGAGTGGCAACAGACAAGAATGGTCTGGCAATGATCTGCCTAATCTTCGGGCTGGCAGCCATCTTCCGTTTTCTGGAACTCTACCGGGTAGAGAAGGTCAATCGCCAGCGGCGGCCGCTCATTGCTAACGGTGCTGTGATCTTGATGTCCTTGTACTTGCTCTGGGAAGCCAACTCGGCGACAGCGTTTTCTTGTTTCTTTCTGGCAGGCGCTCCAATGACATTGACCTATCTGTACCGATGGGCCCGAAAACCTGCGTTCGTCAACACGATGGTATCTGCGGCAATTGGGGTCGCCTTTTCCACGCTGTTTCTAAGTATCGGGTCGGGCATGCTGGCAAACCTCGGCAGGGACACGACTCTCACCGGACGAACCAACATTTGGCATTTCTCACTTGGCCTTGTCCAAAATCCATTGCTCGGGGCAGGTTTTGAAAGCTTCTGGCTCGGGCCGCGACTCAAGCAGATGATGATTTTACTTAATCAAGGGGTCAATCAGGCACATAACGGTTATATTGAGATTTACCTGAACTTGGGTTGGGTAGGAGTCGTTTTGTTGGCAGTCATTCTCATTACCGGATATCGGCGCATTCTGGTCGCGGTGGGCGGAATAGCGCCGATGGCCAGCCTTCGACTGGCTTATTTCATTGTAGCCGTAGTCTACAATTTCACGGAGGCAGGATTCAAGATGATGCACCCGGTGTGGCTCGCTCTGCTTCTCGTGACAATGATCGTCCCCGAACTTCAGCAACCAGAGCAACCGCCGTCAACTGGAATTCGTCCTCTTGTGGAGATCACGAAATTTCAGCCGCGGCCGGTCCGATCTGCAGTACGAGCCAAGCAGGTCGTTCGGTCATGAATGTTGCAGGCGGAAACGACACGGGGACCGTGCGAGATCGAGTCTAGCCGGGCAAGAATCAGGTGGTGACGGCCTCTAGCGCCATCAAAATTTCCCGCCCAGTTTTTCAGCAATCTTCAATTCGTGTTGATGACGAGAATGAGGTTCGTCGGCGCCGCCGGGCCCTGCGCAACAGTAGACCCGCCATAACAGGCCTTAGCGTCGAATCCTAGTAAGCTTCCAGTACCATCGGGACGGCCGCCCATCACGTTCAGGTAACAATTCATCGCGGGGTTCGTATTCACGTGGCCTCCCCACGCTGGAGTTGTCAAAGAGGTCAGTAGGCATTGCAAACTGCTGGCTGCAGGCATGCCAGAAAAATGGCCAAGAGTGTTGAGCACACCCGAACAAATTCCGATGTTGCCTCCGGTCACGTCGGGACCAATCGCCGGCCACGGCAGTGATCCAAACCATGAAGGCTTTGAAGAAAGGTAGAAAGAAGCGGGCAGCGCTGGCTGGCCAGCGGCCGTGTCGCCCTTTGAGGGAATGGCATTCGGATACCCAGTGACCCCGGTCGGAACTTCAGGGGTGCCCGCGCAGATCGTGCTCCAACCAGTGTTCGACGAATTCCCGCACCAGCGCACGGCGCCAGTGACGACATCGTAGTTACCCCACATCAATGCCGTCGCTGAGACGAGAGGATCGTTGGGAGCGGCATTCAACTGGCCAAGCGTAAAAACGTCCAAGTTGGCATTCGTTCCCTTGTACCCCGTATGGTACCCAGGCATACCCACGACATTGGCAATGTTGTTTTCGTAACGCCCGTAGGATGCGCTGTAAATCGCGGTTGTGGATGAATCTTTTAATGTCGAGGACCCGCACTGGCCATTCGCGCAAGAGTCCCAACCAAGAGCAAAATTGCGGAACCGGGTGATCATGTTAGCGGTTCCGTGGTTGCCGTCGTTTAGAATTTGATTGACGGCATTACCCTCATAGAGGTCATAGGCGTTAACGTCGTGCTCAAACGTGGAGCCACGCATGTAATCAGATTGGTAATTATCATTAATAATATAGTTATACGCTATTACGTTTCCGGAACTCGCCCCGTCAAACACCAGAGGAGCGAATGTCTGCGTAATAATGTTGTTCTGAATCAGATTGTTTGAGCCAATCTCAAAGCGGATTCCGTAGGAATCCGAACCGGTCGAGTGATACCAGTAGCTATCCTTGACAATGCCGTTGGTCACCTGAAAGGCTTCCACGGCCCAGCGGCCCCAGTTTGAAAACCGACACCCGCTCACCCACCACTGGTAAGCATTGAAGAACTGAATGAGGTCGTTTGCGCCCTTTGACGAATCGTCTATGGAGAGATTTTCAACACCCACCTGCACGATGGGCTGAAAAAACCACACGCGCGGAGTCTGGCCCGAGGACCAGTTCGGGTAACGCAGTGGGCTGGCAATAGTTACAACATTTCCGTTGACAGCCGTTGCGATAGTGTATTCCGTCTGGCCGCGATGCGCGTTCTGGTTGCCCGGCCCGTTGTTTGAGCATCCCACGGGTCCGCTGGCATTGTAGGCATCGGCGCAAACGAAAAGTTGCCCATTATCCCGTGCTGCACCCGTACAAGCTGCGGTTGCGCTTGTTGCAGTATAGCCGGTCTCGCACTGCTCCAAGACCAGAACAGTTGGATTTGATGGTTTGATACCGGAAGTGTTCGCCAATGTAATTTGTTTTGAGCCTTGTGCGTATCCCGCAGTCCATGCAGTGATTGTCGGAGGCGGCTGGCTCGTATATGTCTGATCGCTCGATTCGATGCAGATCATCGAAGTGCCGAGCTGACAGCCCCCCACTCCAGATGCCGGGACATTGATAAGAGTTTGACTGGCGCCTGAACCGCGCAATACGACGTGCCCACCCGAAGGAAATGAAATACTGCTGGTCAAATTGAAAATTCCTGGCCCGAGTAGCAAGTACTTGTTCTGGCCTGCGCATGAAGAAAGCGCGCTGTTGATTGTGCTGGCACTTCCCGAGTATGCCCCAATGGTAGAACCGCACTGGGTCCAGTTGGCGTCGGGCAGCCCGCCTGGAATGCCCACCTGCGACCAGTCGGCCGCGCGGCTGGGACTGATAACGCCGTTCCACAATTGGGCGTTGGCCGCGGCTGGGTACATCAATAATAGGATGAAGAAAGAGAGAACCAACTGGCTGCGTTTCATAACGTGATTAGACTCCTCTGCACTTTCAGCAAGCCTTTGGTTTTGCCCAGGCCGCACATCTCCGAATAACCCTGAATAATGCGTTATTCCCCATATCCACGTTAAATCTCAACTTGAGAGTGATACTACTGGACTGGGGAACAGATTTGGGCCAGTAGAGGAGAACAGGTTCCTGGTGCAATAGGTGGCCCACCTGCAATTGATTCAACCGATTCATGTTAGCAACTGGCTCAAAAGCTTCACCGTAACCAATGCGGTTAAGGCGATGGGCGCAAAGGCTTCCGTTGATCTGATGGCGATTGGTTGTACTATTACCGTCAGCCAAAACCAGGAATCGATTTTTTGTGAGCAGTAAAATCCAACAACGCTAGGAATGAATTGCGTCAGTCGGCACATTGAGATTGCCGCATTCACGAGGTGCCATGAAAAAAACTGTGAGTCACGATGATCCCTCGGTGCTGAACGAAGAGTTCCTCGAGGAATACAGCAGGGAAGACAGTCTACGCAGATACAGCAAGGAAACCGCCGGGAATGGAATCGGGTATCTGCTAGAACACGATTACGGCGAAATTTATTTCGGAGTGATTGAGAACCAGATTCCCAAGGTGAGGCTGCAGAAAGGAATCCGCCTTTGGGAGTTTGGCTGCGGCGCCGGAATGAATCTCATTCACCTGGTTTCCGCGCTGGAGCGGCGGGGGATTCCCGTGCAGTACGCTGTTGGTTCGGACTTCTCCGAAGCACTAATCGATGTGGCCAAACAAGAGGCAAAGAAATACCTGACCGCCGAGCAGAACCAAAAGGTGCGATTCTGCGTGGCGAGTCACGAAAATTTGCTCGAGGAAGCCACGAAAGGCCTCGGCGTGACCAAAGAAGACCTGGTTGGTTCGTTCGACATCATGTTGGGCGTCAACACCATTCGCTACTGTCATCGAATGAAAAAGGAAACGGAAGTCGCCACGACGATTTCCAATTTTCTCGCCGACCACGGGGTTTGCATCGTCATTGACATGAACGATAAATTCCCGGTATTTCGAAGCCGCCTGCGTGATCGCCTCGCCAAGGACGAGAGGGCTTATTACCTTCCGTCACTGGAAGAATATGCGCGTCCTTTCGCTTCGGCAGGCTTGCAGATTCTTGAGCGTAAGAACTTCTGCTGGATTCCACACTCCGCGGGAACAGGACTTACGTCATTCATGAAGGCCATAACGCCTTTGCTCAACACAGTTGCTCCCAGCCGCGCGATGCGCTCGTTAGTAATTGCTCAAAAAGTTGGGGAGCGCCGTCCGTAGTTCCGGGTTGCCGATTCTGACTCGGCTCTTCGCAGGGGATACAAATGTTCGATCGAGAGGGTCTGGCAGACGGCACTGGTACCGGCCATAGTTCCGGGGTACTCCCTCCGTCGAGAGCTATTCTGGTGTGTGGTGAAGAGTTCTCGCCAGCCGAGCGAAACCTTGTGACACTCCTGGATTTCTTTGGAATCCCTTGGAGAACCTCACGGCCAGGGGAACTTGCTGAGATGGCTGACAGCATGCATGCTGCCGCCGGTGGTTATTGCGTTCTGAGCATCGCACCCAGTTTGGCGGAATCCCTGAAAAGCGTCACAGCTCAGAATGCGAACCTGCCGCCATGGCTACAGAACGCGCACTCGGTCTACGTCTTTGGTTTCCAGGACACACCCCGGTGCTTGGAATTGCTGCGATATTTGACTGCCGCCAGAGACACGAGAATCCAGAACTCAGGCGTATCTGAAGCCGGCGTGTCGGTGACCCGCGATTTTCCTGATCTCTGCGGTCCGATGGCGGGCTTACAGATGCCGATCAAAGTTGCCGAAATGGACTCCTGCTTCGGTTTTCCGGCAAAAAACGATAGTTGGCCCAGCATAATTTCGGCAACCCACGGTGAGATGTTCGTTTCCGCTACACGCGATGGCGTTCCGTTTTTTCTGAGCGCAGGTTCAGAGATTATCGATATCAATGCGCCGGCCAGCAAGTTTTTCGATGTCAAAGATAGCTTTTCCAGCGCCGTTCCGCTGGTGATGTACCTCAAGTGGGCGTTCGCCCACCTCTGCGGCAATCGTGCGGAAACCCGATGCTGCCTGATTGTTGATGATCCCCCGTTGAAGTCCCGTTACGGGTTTTTGCACTTTGAAAAAGCGCTTGAGCTGATGGACTCGCACGATTTTGCGATGTCGATTGCCTTCATTCCTTGGAACTGGCGCAGGACAGATCCCAAGACGGTTCGCGTGTTCCAGCGACGGGCGGATAGACTCTCGCTTTGTGTCCATGGTTGCGACCACACCGCGGGGGAATTCGCGACCCGTTCGACCGGCACGTTAAATAGGAAAATCAAGACCGCGGTGCAAAGAATGCAAGGATTGTCGCAGGCCACATCACTTCAACACGATCAGATCATGGTGTTTCCCCAGGGAGCTTTTTCACCTGAGGTCGGGCGTGCCCTCAAGTTGAACGGATTTGTTGCCGCGGTAAACACGGAAGTGGCCCCATCCGGCGGAGCCCGGAACGATACACTTGTTTCAAACCTCTGGAATACTGCGAACATGGCGTATGGCTCTTTTCCCATTTTTACCAGGCGCTACCTAACCCACGGCGTCGAAAATTTCGCATTCGATGCGTTGTTGGGCAAGCCATGCTTGATGGTTGCCCATCACGAAGTGTTCAAAGGGGGAGCTTGCGAACTGATGGAGTTCATCAGGAAACTCAATTCCCTGAATTGGAACCTTAAATGGTGCTCTTTGGGAAATGTGATTAGCCGCAGTTTTAAAGTCTGTCAGTCCAGCGCAGGGGTGCTAAGTGTCCAGATGTTTGCGGAGCATCTGATACTGGAAAATCTGTCCACCGAGGCAGGGGCATTTGCTGTCACGAAGCACGAGAAGGACCCGGATTCCGTGAAAGCGATCCTGATCAATGGGCAACCGGCCGACCATCGCTACCTGGAGAATCAGTTGCAATTCGAGCTGACCGTTCCTGCAGGTGGAAGGGCTGAAATTCGAATCAGCTACCTCGATAATCTGGAGATTGAGCCTCTTAACGAGGGATTAGGTTATAGGTTAAAGATAGGAGCCAGGCGGCACCTTTCCGAACTTCGAGACAATTACGTGTCGCAAAACGATTTTCTGTTTGCGGCTGCGACTAGGGTCAAGCGACTCTTGAGTTAAGCTGACAATGCAACAGTGATCCGCTTTGAGGCAATAATAACAGTCGAAGCGACTCTCCATCTCTGCAGTTTTTAGAGGCATAAGGTTCGAATATGGAAGATAGATCCGCACATCCCGGCAAGTTGCACTCTAATGTGAATCCCCTTGGACACCTCACGACTTCCACAGGTTGCAAGCGGAGCCTTCATCTAGAAGGGATCCAATCCGAAGAATAGCTCGAGTTGCCGCAAGTCATACCACAACCAGAATTCCTTGGGGCCCCGGAGAAACTTTGAAGCCTTTTGATCATGATGGAAAATTCCTGCCAACCGAAATCGGAGGAGAATTGCGACGCCGCGCGGTGCGTGGCGCCGGAGTCACTGTTTTCTCCCAAGGAGTGGTTTTCGCTATCCAGCTCGTGGCCGCCATTGTCCTGGCTCGGCTCCTGGCTCCGTCGGATTTTGGCGTGGTCACGATGGTCACAACTTTCAGCCTGTTGCTGACGAGCTTTGGCCAGAATGGGTACACAGAAGCCGTAATTCAACGCGAAGATCTTAATCACCGCTTGGCCAGTAACCTCTTCTGGATAAACGTTGGCGTGGGCATTCTGTTTGCACTCATCTTTTCCGCTACGGGCTCGGTTCTGGCGAAGTTTTACAACGATCCGCGGGTTGCACACGCGGCCGTTGGCGTATCCCTGACCATCTTCCTCACGAATTTTTCCGTGATCCACCTTGCGCTTCTTAAACGGGCGCTTTTGTTCTCGGTTACGTCCGCGAATGAGGTTCTCGCGGGAATTTTAGCAGTCGTGGTGATGATTCCCCTCGCCTGGGCTGGTTACGGTTACTGGGCTCTGGTCGCGGGCGTGGTGGCGAGGCCGCTATTTCAATCCGTCGGCGCGTTTTATCTTTGCCGATGGTTGCCCAGCCTGCCAGGCCCAGTGGACGGAACGGCCGCCGTGGTGCGGTTTGCCTTGCACGTCTATGGTCGCTTTACCGTCAACTATTGTGATCGCAATATGGACAATCTGCTTGTGGGATGGCGATTTGGATCGGATTCCCTGGGGTTGTATAAAAAGGCGTATGATCTTTTCGTTTTGCCTGCCAATCAGCTCCTCCTGCCTGTTCAAGAGGTGGCACTCTCCACGTTGAGCCGGTTAGACCGCGAGTCCAGCCAGTATCGGCGCTATTTCCTGAACGGGCTCTCCATTCTGGCGTTTATCGGTATGGCGATGGGCGCAATTCTCACGCTCGAAGGAAGAGATTTAATCCGGTTGCTGTTGGGCCCTCGATGGGATGCGTCAGCTCGGATCTTCATTTTCTTCGGGCCCGGGATCGGCATCATGCTTGTTTACCACACCATCGGTTTGCTACATCTCTCTCTCGGAAAGGCGGATCGCTGGTTTCGCTGGGTGCTGGTAGAGTTTACCGTTACCGGCTTACTCTTCCTGCTGGGACTTCGATGGGGTCCAGCGGGAGTGGCCGCGGCATGGACAGTCTCTTTCTGGATTCTCTTTATCCCTGCTTTCTGGTATGCGGGGAAGCCAATAAGCTTCGGAGTTGCTCCGATCCTTGCCACGATTTGGAAGTACGTGCTCGCATCCTTGGCCGCGGCAGTTGCGACGATTGCAATCATCCACGAAATGACATCATTGGCCCTGGCCCCAGGCATCCCCGGAGTTCTGCTTCGAATTGTCACGGTCTCGATGATGTTTTTGGTTTTCTATGTTGTCGTGGTCATAATATTGCATGGCGGATCTGGCCAGTTGTATGGTTTTGCGAAACTCTTGCTCGATGTTCTTCCTTCAGCCAGAAATCAAACTCGAGGTTCTTCGCCCGGAGCAAGCGAGCCTGACTCCGGAGGTGGTGTCGCGACGAATGTCGCAGTACCCGAAAACCTCAGGCAACGGCCCAAAGAAATTCCATAAGCTTTTGGGGGCACGCTGATCTGAACTCTGCGTAGTCCATGGTCACCCCAAGCGTCAGAAAGCAGCAGGAGGATTTAGATGCCATTTGCGGATCCCTGGTCCAGGTTGACTGGATTTTACCAGAGGAAAGTTGCGAGTCTCGCGTACAGGAGACCTTTTTCGATCCGTCCGCAACGACCATTGATTTCATTTTCATTTGACGACTTTCCACGATCTGCGATTCGCACCGGCGGAGCCATACTGAACCGGTTTGGAGTCGCGGGAACGTACTATGCGGCGCTTGGCCTGGTGGATCAGCGCACGCCAAGCGGCCAAATATTTTCCGTGGATGATTTGCCCGCCCTTTTCGAACAGGGACACGAACTTGGGTGCCACACCTTTGCCCATTGTGATTCGTGGGAGACTCCAACGGAAGTGTTTGAGAAATCGCTCACAGATAACCGCGCCGCCCTTCACAGGCTCTTTCCGGATGTCGATTTCAAGACGTTCGCCTACCCAATTAACTTGCCCAAGCCGCGAACCAAAGCCAGGACATCTGAATATTTCGCGTCCTGCCGCGGCGGCGGTCAAAGGCTCAATATCGGGCAAGTGGATCTCAATCAGTTGTCTGCTTATTTCTTGGAAAAAACCCGCGACAATATCCAGGCGATCAAGGATGTCATCGACGAAAACCGGCGGGCCTGCGGTTGGCTCATTTTTGCCACACACGACGTTGCGGAAAACCCCACTCCCTTCGGCTGTACGCCCGAATTTTTCCATAACGTCGTGCAATATGCAGTTAGCTCCGGGGCGCAGATTGTTCCCGTCGTCGAAGCCCTGAATATACTCGGCGTCCCGGGTTGCGACGTCCGCCAATCCATAAGGTCCCGTCCGCGCCCTGCGGTTCAGGTGTCGGCCCAGACTTCTCCAGCAAAGCCTTTAGTCTCGATTCTCATTCCCGCGTACAATGCGCAAGACTGGATTGCCGATACGTTACGTTCCGCGATCGCTCAGATTTGGGAACCTAAGGAGATCATAGTCGTTGACGATGGTTCCTCGGACCAGACTCTGGCAATTGCCAGGAAATTTGAATCAAGCACCGTCCACATAGTTGGCCAGAAAAACCAGGGAGCTGCTTCTGCCCGCAACACGGCTCTCTCGCTCTGCCGCGGCGACTATATTCAATGGTTGGATGCCGACGACTTGCTCGCTCCGGACAAGATTGCCCGGCAGATGACGGTATTGGATGGAATTGGGAACAAGCGGGTTCTCGTTTCTTCCGAGTTCGGCAAGTTCCTCCACCAGTGGCACCGGGCGGAATTTGTTCCCAGCGGCTTGTGGAATGATTTGTCTCCCAAGGAGTGGCTCCTCCGCAAGATGGGGGACAACCTCTATATGCAGACCGCCACCTGGCTGGTCAGCCGCGAACTGACGGAGGCTTCCGGACCTTGGGACACTCGCATGCTCTCCGATGACGATGGCGAATATTTCTGCCGCGTGCTTCTGAATAGCGACAGCACGCGGTTCGTGCCTGGCTCTAAAGTGTATTACCGCGGCTTTCGCTCCAATAGCCTTGCCTATGTGGGCAAGTCAAACAGGAAGCGTGATGCGCTGTGGATTTCGATGAAACTTCATATCGGCTACCTGCGGTCGCTGGAGGATTCTCAGAGGACAAGAGAGGCCTCTCTCACCTACCTGCAGCGGAATCTGATCAATTTCTATCCGGAACGAGCGGATATCGTCAAAGAAGCGGAAGAGATCGCGGCTGAGCTTGGAGGGAAGTTGCGGCCTCCCCATCTTTCCTGGAAGTACTCGTGGATCAGAGCGATATTTGGGTGGCAAGCAGCAAAGGACACTGGCATTGAGATGCGAAAGCTTCGCTGGTCAATTGAGGAATCGTTCGACAAGCTGGCATTCCGCTGGAAGGGCCGAGACAAGCGGTTGGCGTTTCCGGAATCACAAGCCCTCTCCCCTTCGAAAGAAAAGTCAGGCCTTCCTTAGCTGCAATAGTCACCTCTGATTGCCGGCTTGAAGAAAATATCGTGTGCCGCAGCCAGATGTCATGTGCCTTCCAGTGGTTTTGCTGCGGTTTCACGAGATCTCAGGCAATGCCCTTCAAAATCGATCCTCCTGCCCGTTCTGCGGCCATTATCGGGTCTTGTGTCGCCACGCTCGCAATCATTTTAGTGGCAGGCCTTTGGCCGTTTCATTCGCCAAAGAATGATGTGACCTGGCTCGCCGGGGAAAATGGAATCCGCTTCGGCAATCACGGTTGTCTCCTGAGCTCTGGTCCATTACGGGCTTACGATTCCAAGGGCGATAGTTCGGGCAGCCTTGAGCTATGGATCAAGCCGGCCTTCGCGACCAAAGGGCGAAAGACGATCCTGGCGTTTGAGGGACCGGGCGATGATGCAACTGCATTCTCTCTTCAGCAAAATGGAAACACCCTCATCATTCAACGCAAGAATACCGACGCGAACGGTGTTCTGCACACGGCAGAATTCGTATTCAGGGAAGCACTTGTTGAGGACTCGCGCACCGAATTGACAGTTACGTTGGGGCCCCACGATACCAACGTTTATCGTAACGGTGTCTTGGCCGTAAACTCGCAACTCATAGGGAACTCGACACCTGTTTTTGCGGGCCGGTTCGTGCTCGGGAATTTTCTGAATGTCGGGGGCACGTGGCCGGGACAGGTTTACAGCCTCGCGATTTACGGCCGTCAGTTGGCACCGGAAGAAGTGACTTCGCACTACGAGGAGTGGAACAATTCTCACCGGCCGACGGTGGCCCAACAGGGGCTACCGGTGGCACTCTATTCATTTACTGAGCGGGCGGGCCGGATTGTTCATGACCAACTCGGTTCACAAAATAATCTGCTCATTCCCGAGCGATACCTGGTCGTGCATCCCCAGTTTCTCTCCGTGCCATGGCGCCATTTTCGTTCCACGCCGGGCTACTGGAAAGACGTGGCTATCAATATCATCGGCTTTGTCCCCTTCGGGTTCGCTTTTTTTGCCTACTTCTCAACAGTGCGGGTCTCAAAAAAGGCAGCTTTGATTGTCGTCCTATTGGGATTTTTCACGAGCCTGACAATCGAAGTACTGCAAGCCTGGTTGCCTACCCGAAACTCCGGAATCAATGACCTCATAACAAATACGCTCGGTACCGGGCTCGGTGTGCTGCTTTATCGTAGTTCCCTGACTCGGATAATTCTGGGCAAGTAACAACAAGGAGAATGCCCTATTTGTCTGAATCTTGGACGTGTTATTTCGGCGACGTTCTTCGGGCTTGTAGATTGCCGTCCCTCGGGAGACTTGGTACTTTCGGGTAGGCTCACACGCCCACGGCGTGCTTGCACTTGATCCCGAAATAGCTCCAGGATGCTTGATAGACTTTCGGGCCGCGAAGGCGCACGCGCGCCTCCTATGAGTTCGCGCATGATTTTGATGGAACAGGGTCGAGGCGAGCCTCCCTGTCCTGATTTTGGGCTCCGCGGTATTCGGACACCAGAACAGAAGGAAAGGTGTAAGCGCAAATGGCAAAGTGTGACGTGGCGATCATTGGTGCAGGCCCTTACGGATTGTCGATAGCGGCCTATCTTAAGGCGCTCGGAGTGGACTTTCGTATTTTTGGTCACCCCATGCATACCTGGTTGGCGCATATGCCAAAAGGGATGCGGCTGAAGTCAGAGGGATTCGCCTCCTGCTTATATGATCCCGGCTCCGCTTTCACCCTGGCGGCCTACTGCAAAGAGAAGGGTATTCCCTACTCAGACATTGGTCTTCCGGTTCCGTTGGAGGTTTTCGCGTCTTACGGCTTGGAATTCCAAGGCAGATTCGTCCCGGAATTGGAGCCCAATCTCGTCACCTCGCTGCGCAGATCCGATGAAGGGTTTCAAATCGGGCTGGATGATGGACGACGCCTTTCCGCGCGCAGAGTGGTGATGGCGGTCGGCTTAACACACTATGAAAATATGCCCCCTCTTCTTGCGGCGCTTCCGGAAAACTTCGCCACGCATAGTGCAAGACACAATACGGTTGATCAATTCAAGGGACGCGAAGTCGCTGTAGTGGGCGCGGGGGCTTCCGCTCTCGATTTGGCCGCTCTGCTGCACCAGGCCGGGGCCAAAGTTCAAGTTGTTGCGCGCAAACCAGTCATACGCTTCCACGATCCACCGGACAATGTGAAACCTTCATTGATCGACCGGCTACGCACTCCGATAACGGGTATCGGACCCGGCTGGAAATTATTCTGGTGTGCTAACGCGCCTCTGATTTTCCGTCAAATGCCGCAGGAATTCCGGTTCGACAAGGTGAAGAGTATTCTTGGGCCGGCGCCATGCTGGTTTATCAAGGAACAGGTCGTTGGTAAGATACCCCTGAACGTTGACGTGAGCGTGACAGAGGCAAAGATCCAGAACGGCCGCGTAAACCTTCAACTTACCGATAGCCGGGGTATGAAAAGCACACTGCTGACGGATCACGTCATTGCTGCCACCGGTTACAAGGTTGATCTCCGGCGCCTGACCTTCATGGATACCGATCTCCAATCCGCAGTTCAGTCCGCTGAACAGACTCCTGTCTTGTCATCGAACTTTGAGTCTTCCGTCGCCGGTTTGTATTTCGTCGGTACCTCAGCGGCGAATACGTTTGGACCTCTTCTGCGATTTGCTTTCGGAGCGGGATTCACGGCGCGAAGACTCTCGAAGCACCTCGGGAGATCAGCGGATCACAGTGCGGTAACGAACGCACAAAAAGAACAGGTCGAAAGCAGGGAGCAGGACGAAGTGGCCGTTCGATAACCCGGCCAAATCCAGAGCCCGTCAAACCAGGGATTGCGAACCACGCTGCTGGCCGTCCCCGGGTACACGTTGGCGTTGAAGGTCGTTCCCGGATTTTGATTGGAGCCGGACCAGAAATGAACCAAAGCGATTCAAATTCGGAGGCGAGCGGACTGGCCAGTCCGAAGGTTTTGCTGACGGCAACGAACAGGTGGCCCAGCACCGCGAGGCTCGCCATCGGCCTGACAAAAGAAGGTTGTCGTGTTTCCGGCGTCTGCCCCAGGCAGGGTCACCCGCTAAACTCCACGAGCGTTGTGCACGAGGTTTTTCCCTACAGCAGTATCCGCCCCTTGGATTCATTGCAGTCCGCCATAGAGGCGACCGACCCCCAGATCGTGATCCCCTCCGATGACCGTGGAGTCCAGCATCTCCACGAATTGTATGCACGCGTACAAAATTCGGGCTTGTCCGGAAAAGCCATCGCCAAGCTCATTGAGTACTCTCTGGGATCTCCCGAAAATTTCCCGGTAGTGGCAGGCCGTTGCGAACTTCTCGAAATTGCCAAGCAAGAGGGGATCCGCGTGCCGCACACCAAGCTTCTCAAGACTTCCGGGGACCTCAAATCCTGGCAAGAAACACATGAACTCCCCTGGGTATTGAAGGGTGATGGCACTTTTGGTGGCCGCGGTGTAAGGATTGCCCAGACTCTCGAAGAAGCCGAACTCTTTTTCTTGGATATCCAAGGGCTCTTCGGAGGGATGCGGGCGGTAAAGCGCGCCGTTGTTAACCGCGACCCCTTTTGGCTGCGGCCATGGTGGAACAATGTCAGGCCGGCGATTATCGTTCAGTCCTATGTTGTCGGGCGGCCCGCGAACTGTGCATTCCTATGTTGGCGTGGAGAGCTACTGGCCGGTATGTCCGTTGAAGTAGTCAGTTCTGATGGAATGACGGGTCCGGCTAGCATAGTTCGCATAGTTGATAACCCGGAGATGATGCTTGCCTCGGAACGCCTTACCCGCCGGTTGGGATTGTCCGGATTTTTCGGTTTGGACTTCATGATTAAGGAGGAGGGTAACGCAACCTATCTGATAGAAATGAATCCTCGCTGCACCCCGCTCAGCCACCTGCAACTCGGAAAGGGCCGAGACCTGATCGGAGAGTTGGGGGCCAAACTCTTAGGCCGGCCCGTGGCGGGAACTCCACCAATTACGGAAAAAGATCTGATCGCATACTTTCCGCAAGCTTGGCACTGCCAGAGCGAATTCCTGGAAAGAAGTTTCCAGGATATCCCACGGGGTGAGCCTGGGCTGGTTGAGGAACTCCTGCGACCGTGGCCCGACCGCAGCCTCCTCTATCGGCTGGTAGCGAAACTCAGCGGCGCTTCCGATGTCGCCGAAAGCCCGATACCTGCAAAAGACGGCGCAAGGGTTGCTTGACCTCCAATCTTCCGATTCGCATGTTGTATTAGTAATTCACTAGTATACTTGGGGTGGTACTCATCGCTGCCTGATGACCGCTTTCGAGTTCCGAGATGCCGGCGAACTTGCGCCAGAATCCATGTCACACCGATGAAATGCTACCAGGTTGATCCGATTCAAGACCCGCGATGGGCCACATTTACTGGGCAGCATCCTAGGGCTTCCATTTTCCACTCGGGAGCTTGGCTGACGGCTCTCAACCATACGTACGGGTACCAACCGATAGTCTTTACGACGTCTCCGCCAGATAAGGAGTTGGAGAATGGCGTGGCGTTTTGCCGGGTAAATAGCTGGCTTACGGGTAATCGCCTCGTATCGCTGCCTTTTTCAGATCATTGCGAACTCCTGTGCGATTCAATAGAGCAGTTAGATTTTCTCCTTTCCCATTTGCTTTCCGAATTTAAGGCCAAGAAGTGGAAGTATCTCGAACTTCGACCAGTCAACGCGGGCTTTGACCGCTCCGACGATTCGGGCGGGTTCGCGCCCACGGAATGCTTTTTTCTGCACGCGCTAGACCTTCGTGGAGATCAAGGCGAGTTATTCCAAAATCTCGACAAAGATTCGGTTCAACGCCGTGTCCGGCGCGCTGAACACGCGAATCTGGACGAAAAATGCGGTGTTTCCGAGAGTTTGCTGAAGGATTTTTACAGGCTGCTGATAATTACCCGCCGCCGTCACCGCATTCCTCCGCCGCCTTACGCGTGGTTCCAGAATCTGACCCGTCTTCTGGGAGGAGCACTCAAAATTCGTTTGGCTTACCAAAAAAAATCTCCCATCGCCGCCATTCTCACGTTGCGGTTCAGAGACGTGGTCTACTATAAGTATGGGTGTTCCGATGTGCGATTCAATCAATTCGGAGCCATGCCCTGGCTTTTGTGGAACGCGATCTCCACTGCGAAATCAGGTGGGGCAACCGAATTTGATATGGGACGCACGCATGCGAACGATGCCGGACTCCTTGCTTTTAAGAATCACTGGGTCCCGCATCCGAAGCAGTTCGTCTATTGGAGATTTCCCAAGGGTGGTTATTTTCCACCTTCAACGGAAGGTTGGAAATTAAGATTGGCGGGGCTCGCGTTCTCTAACATGCCGGCTGGAATTTTGGAGTCGGCCGGAAAAATGCTTTACCGCCATTTTGGGTAAGAGAATTGCTTGCGTTCATTTCATTTCTCTGCCGTTGGATGAGTTTTCCAAAACAGAAAGGCCAGGCCGATCTACATCGTGATTGAAGCGCTCTCTGAGTTCTATCGCGTCCCGGAAGCCATGCTTGGTCAGGTAAGAGTCTCAGATTCGTCGCAGGATGTTGGTTTCTTCCGGTTCGGGCCCAGTCTCATCTGCTACGGTCGAAGCGCATCGGGGGTCTCGCATAGCATCGAGGATTCGCAGCTCTACGACGCTTCCATTGCCTCGCGCATCGAAGGAACCGAGATCTGCCTGCCATTCGATCCCGTTCAGGTAATTGAAAATCTCCGGCGCGAGCATTACATGGAAGCACTGACGCCCGGCAGAGAGTCTTTCGTAACTCAGGAATGGGTCCGCAAGCTTTATTATCTTTTTAGAAAAATGTTGCCGGTGGGAATTCGCCGCCACCTGCAGCGAGCCTATTTCAGCGACTGGCAGCGACGGCCATTTCCTTGCTGGCCTGTCGATTTCACCGTGGATACGCTTCACCAGGAATTTCTGCGGCTTTCGATGATTGCATCCGGAATCCAACGGATCCCGTTCATTTGGTTTTGGCCCGAAGGTGCCGCCAGCAGCCTGATTATGACCCATGATGTGGAGACGCGGGCCGGCAGGGATTTCACCTCGGAATTGATGGATATCGATGAAACCTACGGGATCAAAGCGTCGTTCCAGGTTATTCCGGAAGAACGTTATGATGTGCCGAACGAGTATGTCGAGGGAATCCGCAGGCGAGGATTCGAGTTCAATATCCACGACCTGAATCACGATGGGAACCTCTACCGCAAGCGCGAGGAGTTTCTCCGCCGGGCTGGCAAAATAAATAGTTATGGGCGCAAATACGACGCAAAGGGTTTTCGTGCGGGAGCCATGTACCGGACGCTCGATTGGTATGATGCCTATGAGTTTTCCTATGATATGTCGCTTTCCAGCGTTGCTCATCTGGAGCCGAAACGCGGTGGCTGCTGCACGGTCTTCCCGTTTTTTATCGGCAAGATACTCGAACTGCCATTGACCACCAGCCAGGATTATTCCGTGTTTCACATCCTTGGCGACTATTCGATCGATCTCTGGAAGACTCAGATTGATTTGATACGCCAGAGGAATGGCCTGATAAGCTTCATCGCCCATCCGGATTATTTGAAGAATCGCCACGCGCGAAGAGTGTATGAAACCTTGCTCGATCACCTGCGACGAATGATCGAGCCCGAGAGAATCTGGGCGGCGTTGCCCGGTGAAGTTGATCAATGGTGGAGAGCCCGCCGTCAGATGAGCCTGCGACAAGTTGGGAGTTCGTGGAAGGTGGAGGGGCCTCAAGCGGAACGTGCGCATGTCGCATTTGCCGTGATCGTTGGCGATGGCCTGGAATACGAGACCCCGAGATCTCCCGCTCATGGAAGCGGGCTTCTCCAGGCGCCTTCGGCTTTTCCGGAATGAACGGCCGGAATGAATTTACCGATATGAAGTTTCACCCTACTAAACTAGCTGGAGTATTTGAGATTCACATCGAGCCAATGCGCGACGAAAGGGGCTTTTTTGCCCGCACATGGTGCCGGAGCGAATTCGAAGAGCACGGCCTCGAGTCCACTCTTGTTCAGTGCAACATTTCCTTTAACCCCCGAAAGGGTACCTTACGCGGCATGCATTATCAGGCCGCGCCGTTTGCCGAAACGAAACTTGTGCGCTGCACGCAGGGAGCGATCTGCGACGTGGTTCTCGATTTGCGCCCACAGTCGCCTACATTTAAGGGATGGATCGCCGTGACCCTGACGGCAAAGAACCGGAATATGGTTTACGTTCCCAAAGGCTGCGCGCATGGGTTTCTGACCATGCAGGATGAAACCGAAGTTTTTTACGAGATGTCGGAGGTCTACCACGCGGAATCTGCCCGGGGAGTGCGCTGGAACGATCCCTCATTCGGTATAGCGTGGCCGGAAAAAATGGAAGTGATTTCGGATCGCGACCTGAACTACCCGGACTTCAAATGAAGGCTATGGCCCACTTGGGAAAAGCTGCACAGGAAAATCGAACAGAGCTTGGCGCGGAATTGCACCAATTTGCGCGCGAGCTCTTCCCCATTTGCCGCAGCATCACCGGCAACGGAATTCGCCAGACCCTTTCGCTGATCGGGAAGAAAATTCCCCTGGAGATCAGCGAGGTGCCAACCGGTACCCCGGTCTTTGACTGGACCGTACCCAAAGAATGGAATATCCGGGATGCTTACATTCAGGGGCCCGACAGAAAACGTGTCGTGGATTTTCAGAAATCCAACCTGCATGTGTTGAATTACAGCGTGCCGGTCCACGCGAAGATGTCTTTGCACGATTTGAAACCGCATCTTCTTACGATTCCCCAGCATCCCGATTGGATCCCATACCGGACGTCCTACTACAAGGAAGACTGGGGATTTTGCCTGACCCATAATAAATTGCTCGCTCTCAAGGACCAGGAATACGAAGTATGCATCGACTCCAGCCTGGAAAACGGTTCCTTAACTTACGGCGAGTGCTATATTCCGGGCCGGTCGTCCGACGAGGTTCTAGTTTCCTGCCACGCATGCCATCCATCGCTTGCGAACGACAACCTGTCCGGTCTGGTCGTGGCCACTTTTCTGGCGCGTCTCCTTTCGGGGAGGGAACTTCGTTATTCCTATCGCTTTCTGTTTATTCCCGGCACCATCGGCGCAATTACTTGGCTCGCCCAAAACCGTGAGACCTCCGGCCGCATTCGCCACGGTCTGGTCTTGACGTCTATCGGGGACAGGGGGCCATTTCATTACAAAAAGAGCCGTCGGGATAACGCCGAAATTGACCGCGCGGCAGAGTATGTCCTGAAGCACGCGGCTCCTACTGCCACAATTCTGCCATTTTCTCCGGTTGGGTACGATGAGCGCCAGTATTGTTCTCCCGGCTTCAATCTTCCGGTTGGATGCCTGATGAGGAGTGTCTGGGGGACTTTCCCCGAATACCACACCTCCGCCGACAATCTCGACTTTCTCTCTGCAGAATCATTGGCGGAATCTCTCCAGGTTTGTGCCTCGATCTTTGAACTCCTGGAGAACAATCGCAGCTACCAGAATCTTGCACCATTCTGCGAACCTCAGTTGGGCCGCCGCGGACTATATCATTCGACGGGGGCAACTTCACCGGAAGCGGAAATCCACGCGCGCCTGTGGGTCCTGAATATGTCCGATGGACAGCACTCCCTGCTCGATATCGCGGAGCGCTCTGGTTTGCCGTTTGCAATGTTGGTTGATGCCGCCGAACTTTTGTCACGGAACGGGCTTCTGGCGCCGGCGGATCCGCAGCAAGGTTAGGCCTGATTCGAAAGGAAACAGTGGCAAGGAATCGAGAATCGATTTGGGACGCGGCGTTTCGGCATTGAAAGAAACTCCAGAGGAACTAGAAGAAGACTATGCGCGTGATTTTGACTGGTCATAAAGGCTACATCGGTGCTGTTGCAGGCCCCCTTCTGCAGGCAGCGGGGCACGAGGTTGTGGGTTTGGATACGGACCTGTTTGTGGGGTGCGACTTTGGGAATCCCAATCCGGAAATACCTGAACTCCGAAGGGATCTTCGGGATCTTTCGGAATCCGATTTCAAGGGTTTTGACGCCGTCGTCCACCTGGGCGCCCTTTCCAACGATCCTCTCGGCAATCTCGATCCGATGCTCACCTACGATATCAATCATCGCGCTTCGGTCCGCCTAGCGGAACTTGCAAAAGCCGCTGGCGTCACCCGTTTTGTGTTTTCTTCTTCCTGCAGCACTTATGGAGCTGCCGGCGACGCCTTTCTCGACGAAACGGCCGGTCTTCATCCGGTCACACCTTACGGAGAATCGAAAGTGTTCGTCGAACGTGATGTTGCGCCGCTTGCTGACGACAATTTCAGCCCAACCTTTATGCGCAATGCCACAGCTTATGGAGTTTCGCCCCGCCTCCGCCTGGATATCGTCCTCAACGATCTCGTCGCCTGGGCTTATACAAAGGGCAAGGTTTTTATTAAAAGCGATGGCACGCCTTGGCGGCCCATCGTTCATATTCGAGACATTATTGCGGCAGTGGTCAGCGTGCTCAGCTCTCCTCGCGAAATTGTGCACAACCAGGTTTTCAACGTTGGCAGCACCACCGAAAATTACCGCATCAGCGAACTGGCAGTCATAGTTGCGGAAACCGTCCCTGACTGCCTGGTCGAATTCGCTCCGGGTGGCGGCCCCGATAAGCGGTGCTACCGCGTGAATTGCGATAAAATTCGCCGGGTGCTTCCCAGCTTTCGCCCCCAGTGGACGGCCCGGAAGGGTGCTAAGGAACTCTACGACGCCTACCAAGCCTTGAAACTCACCTACGAGGACATCGAACGTGGCAGTTACGTCCGCATGAACCAGATCCAAAAGTTGCTGAATTCCGGCCAACTGGACGCCTCGCTCCACTGGAAGTAAAGAAATGTGGAAAGGTTTTACCCCGAAGTTCCGGGTGAGTACCACTTTTCGGGCAGCTTTCGTCCTCAATTCGTTCGCTTCAAGCTGACCTTTATAACTCGTTTACTTACATAGAGTTATGGAAACTTCTCGCCTTCTTGCAGCGAGAAATCACAACTGTTTGGCACCCTGATTGCCCTTAACAGGCAGAGAACGGGCCCGGATTGGGACTCTCATGGCGGAAGCCTATCCAATCAGGGGTAACCGCCGGTTGCCTTCGTGCTTATTTCCAGCTTTCTCCCCTGTCAAAGTGATTTGGCGGTGAGGAAATCCGTCCCAACCCCGACTTTCGAGCGTAATCTGCTTCCCAAGGATCAGAGAGAATTTCATGGCCACCATGACGCTGACTTCTGAATCTTCGCAACAAACCGCTTTGAAACCCTGCCGCTTTTGCGGCGCCGATCTCCGGCGGACCTTCGTTGATCTGGGCATGTCGCCGCTCTGCGAGACGTATCCTTCGGCGGCGGAAATCAACCGTGGAGAAATGTTCTATCCGCTTCACGTCTTCGTCTGCGAAAAGTGCTTCCTCGTGCAACTCGAAGAATTCGAAAGCCCCGAAAACATTTTCAGCGACTATCTCTATTTCTCGTCCTATTCCGATTCCTGGCTGAAGCATTGCGAAGAGTACACAGCAAAGGTCACCGAGCGATTCGGATTGGGTACGCAGAGTTTCGTGGTGGAAGTTGCCAGCAACGACGGTTACCTCCTGCAATACTTCGTAAAACGAGGCGTCCCTGTCCTCGGAATTGAACCGGCGGCGAACGTGGCTAAAGTAGCAGTTGAAAAGGGCGTGCCTTCGCTGGCTCGTTTTTTCGGCACGCAACTAGCGCTGGAGCTTGCCGGCAGGGGAAAAACGGCAGATCTGATCATCGGGAACAATGTGTTGGCCCAGGTACCGGACATTAACGACTTCGTCGAAGGCCTCAAGCTGTTGCTGAAACCTCACGGAGTTCTCACCCTGGAGTTTCCGCACCTGACTCGCCTGATCGAGCACAATGAATTCGACACCATCTATCACGAGCATTTTTCCTATTTCTCGCTTCTCGCAACCAACAGCATTCTGCATGCACATGGATTGAAAATATTCGACGTTGAGGAAATTCCCACTCATGGCGGCTCTCTGCGTGTGTATGCTTCCCGGGTGGAGGATACGGCTCACGCCGTGCAGGCAAGTGTCGAATCGCTTATCCAGATGGAAAAGAAATCAGGATTGGACTCCATCGCCGGTTACGAGGGATTCGCGCGGCAGGTGAAAGAAACGAAATTCGCGCTATTGGACTTCCTGCTTTCCGCCGCCCGGGAAGGGAAGACCGTTGCGGGATACGGGGCACCGGGAAAGAGTGCCACGCTGCTGCATTATTGCGGCATTGGCAAAGACCTGATCCAGTACACGGTCGATCGAAGTCCCCACAAGCAGGGCCGCTTCCTTCCCGGCACGCACATCCCCATTTTTCATCCTGACCGTATCCGTGAGACAAAACCGGACTACGTGATTGTGCTTCCGTGGAATTTGAAGGATGAGATCGTTCAGCAATTGCAATACATTCGCGAGTGGGGTGGACGTTTTGTTGTTCCCATCCCGAAAGTAGAAGTTCTCTGACGTTTTGCAGCTTGAGGTGATCCGTGAAAGTTGTGCTCTTTTGTGGTGGCGCTGGAATGCGGCTCCGGGGATACGCGGATGATGTGCCCAAACCCATGGTGCAGATTGGGACTCGTCCGATCATCTGGCACCTGATGAAGTATTACGCCCATTTTGGGCACAAGGACTTTATTCTGTGCCTCGGTTATCGCGGCAACGCGATTAAGGATTATTTCCTTCATTACGACGAGTCCGTTTCCAACGATTTCGTCTGGTCCAAGGGTGGCAAGAAAATTGACTTCCTGAATCGCGACATCGATGACTGGACGATCACATTTGTCGAGACCGGCATCAACTCCAACATCGGCGAACGGCTGAAGGCAGTGGAGCCACACCTCAAGGGCGAAGAGATGTTCCTCGCCAATTACGGCGACGGACTGAGCGACGTCGCGCTGCCTGCCATGATCGAGTCGTTCCGCAAAACCAAGGCAGTCGCTTCGCTGCTGCTGGTGCAACCCACTGCCAGCTTTGACATTGTCAATGTCAGTCCGGAAGGCATGGTCACGGAAGTTTCGGCACTGACGAGCACGGACATCTGGATCAACGGCGGATTCTTTGTGATGCGCAATGAAATCTTCCGCTATATTCAGCCCGGCGAAGAGCTGGTGCGCGAACCGTTTCAGCGCCTCATCAAGGAGCGCGCCCTCCTTACCTACAAGTGCACGGGTTTCTGGCAGTGCATGGATACTTTCAAGGACAAGCAGCGCCTGGAAGAGTTGAATCAAAGCACGGCTCCGTGGAAGGTATGGAACCACGGCGCAAGCTCCATCGCGCGTGATTCGGAAACTGTTTCAGCCGACCTATGATCCAACTGAATCTTCCTGCCAAAGCTGCCCAGAGATTGGAGGTCCTCTGTCTCGGCGCCCATTCCGACGACATCGAAATTGGGTGCGGCGGCACAATCCTCCGGCTCGCGAAGCAATACCCTCACTGCGTATTCCACTGGGCCGTCTTCAGTGCGATTGGTGTGCGCGAAAATGAGGCCCGCCGCGCAGCCTTCCTATTTGCCGGCCCCACGGCACTTCGCGGGCCTCTGCTGAAGACTTTTCCCGATGGGTTCATGCCGTTTGTGGGTGGGGAGCTGAAAGCTGTCTTTGAGGAATTGAAGAAGAGTGTCTCACCTGATTTGATTTTTACTCACTACGGCAAAGACGCGCATCAGGACCATCGCCAGGTCTCGGAATTAACCTGGAACACTTTCCGCGACCACTTGATTCTCGAGTACGAGATTCCGAAATACGACGGCGACATGGGGCAGCCAAACTTGTTTATTCCGCTCGAGCCGGAGCAATATCAGAACAAAGTGCAATACCTGATGGAAGCGTTCGAGTCGCAACGCTCCAAGCGCTGGTTCCAGAAAGAAACGTTCCTCTCGCTAATGCGCCTCCGTGGCATGGAATGCAACGCTCCCAGCGGATACGCCGAAGCGTTTTACTCCCGCAAACTTGTGCTGTAATTCGGATTAATGAGCCATCAACTGAAACTATTTGGTGAAAATGTAATGCCGCGATGAAGGATTTAAAGGCCAGGGCGATCCGTGGCGGTTTCGCAAAAGTTTGTTCACAAGGGGCGAACTTTGTCCTGCGCGTTGGATCTCTGATGGTGTTAGCCCGGCTGCTGGACCCCAAGGACTTCGGTCTCGTCGGCATGGTCACAGCTTTCACTGGCGTCCTCACGTTGTTCAGGGATTTTGGGCTTTCTTCCGCTACCATCCAGCGTGTGGAGGTAACCGAAGAACAAATCTCGACGCTGTTCTGGATCAATGCGCTGGTCGGTGTGATTCTCTGGCTCCTGCTGGTCGCCGTTTCGCCTCTGGTTGCGGCGTTTTACCGGGAACCCCGGCTGCTTTGGGTGACGATTGTTTTGTCAGTAGGCTTTTTCTTCAACGCAGTCGGAGTTCAGCACTCAGCCATGCTCCAGCGCCAGATGCGGTTTACGGCAATTGCAATCATTGACTTCCTCGCTCTGCTCTCCGGCATCACCGTGGCGATCGCAATGGCGCTTTACGGGTTCAAGTACTGGTCGCTGGTCGCGATGACCACAATTACTCCCCTTGTCACCTCTATTTCGCTCTGGCTGACCACCGGTTGGATTCCGGGCGCACCGCGCCGACGGGTCGGAATTCATTCCATGATGAAGTTCGGCGGCACGATCACTCTAAACGGTTTGGTAGTCTATATCGCGTACAACCTCGAAAAAGTTCTTTTGGGCCGTTTCTGGGGAGCCGAAACAGTTGGTATCTATGGCCGCGCATACCAGCTCATCAATATTCCCACCGACAATTTAAATTCAGCCGTCGGCGAAGTTGCTTTTTCGGTTCTGGCGAGAGTCCAAAACGACGTCGACCGGCTTCGCAGCTATTTCCTCAAGGGCTACTCTCTCGTGCTGGCACTGACGGTACCTGTCACCATCGCCTGCGCTCTCTTCGGCGACGATTTGATCTCCGTTCTGCTCGGCCCCAAGTGGAAAGCAGCCGTCCCCATCTTTCGTCTGCTGGCCCCAACGATCCTGATGTTCGCGATGATGAATCCTTTTTCCTGGTTGCTCTTTTCCATGGGTTGGGTCAATCGAAGTCTGAAAATTGCTCTGGTCATCGCTCCGCTCGCTATTTCAGCCTACGTGATCGGCTTGCCTTACGGCCCCAAGGGCGTGGCGTTCGCCTATTCAACCGCCATGACCATTTGGCTTGTTCCCCACATTTTGTGGTGTATCCACGGCACAAACATCTCGTTTGGGGACATTCTGGGCGTCGTGAAGCGGCCCGTGGTTTCCGCTGCCGTCGCAACCTCAATCGCGTTCGCGGTGCAATTCCAGTTCGGCCAGAACCTGCCGCCGCTCCTTCGCCTCGTCATCGGCTGCGGAATTCTTTTCGCCGTCTATGCGCTGATGCTGTTGTATGTGATGAGGCAGAAAGCATTCTACGTAGACCTGGTGAAAGGTCTCCTAAACCGCCCTGCGCTTGAAAAGAATTCCCTGATCGCGAGCTAGCCTGGACCATTTCATGAACCCGGAACATCAGCCACTGGTGAGCGTGATTGTCCCCGTTTACAACGGGGCCGAATACCTTGCCGAATGCATTGAGAGCATCCTCGCTCAAACGTATCAGAACTGGGTCTGCATCATCGTCAACAACTGCAGTACCGACGACAGCAGCGGTATTGCTCGCCGGTTTGCCGCGAAAGACGCGCGAATCCGTGTCCACGAAAACCGGGAGTTTCTACGGGCCGTTCCGAACTACAACGGCGGATTGCGCCTGATTTCTCCAGCGAGCGGGTACTGCAAGATTGTTTTCGCCGACGATTGGATCTTTCCAGAGTGCCTGGCACGCATGGTGGACGTCGGCGAGCAACACCCCACCATCGGCATTATTGGTGCTTACGGACTGCAGGGACGCCAGGTGATGTGGGCGGGACTCCCGTACCCTAGCAGCCTCGTCCCTGGTCGCGAGATTTGCCGCAAGCTGTTCCTGGAAGATCTCTATGTTTTTGGAACAGGGACCTCGGTTATGTATCGGGCTAGCCTCGTCCGGAATCGTGATCCCTTTTACAACGAGTCCAATCTGCACGCCGACTCGGAAGTCTGCGTTGCTCTTCTGCGAACTTGGGACTTCGGGTTCGTAAATCAGGTCCTCACCTTTACCCGGGTTCGACCGGGTTCGCTTACCTCCTTCACGAATGAAATCAATACACTAATCGCCGGCCGCCTCCACGACCTGGTAACTTATGGCAGGGATTATCTGACGCCGCAAGAGTTCGACTCCTGCCTGGATCAATTGCTCTCCAGCTACTATGATTTCCTTGCAAAAAGTGTGAGACGTCGCCGCGGCAAAAAATTCTGGGACTATCACAAAATGAAACTCGTGGAAGCCGGGGCGGGTTTCGACCGAATTCGTTTGGCTAAAGCCGTTTTGGGGAAATTGACCAGTGCGGTGCTCAACCCGAAAGACACACTCGAAAAGGTACTCAAGGGCAGTGAGATCCCACGCAATCCTGAATTCGTGCCAGGCTTCGAGGAAAAGCGGGGGACACGTTAGACAGGATTCCTGCAGCAGTTTTTTCTTAATAATTGCGGTAACTGATGAACATCACTGTCATACTTTGCACCTATAACCGCTGCGAAAACTTGTCAAAGGCGCTGGAGAGCCTTGCTGCATCCGCATTGCCCGACTCATGGGAAGTGCTGGTTGTCGACAACAATTCCAGCGATAGGACCCGCGAGGTAACCCAAAACTTCTGCGATCGCTACCCGGGCCGCTTTCGGTACATGTTCGAGCCGCGACCCGGTAAATCGAATGCCCTCAACGCGGGAATCAAGGATGCTCGCGGAGATATTTTAGCGTTTACGGATGATGATGTTACCGTCGAACCCACATGGCTGCAAAATTTGACAGTGGTATTACAGGATTCCACTTGGGCGGGTTCCGCTGGGCGCACTCTGCCAGAGCAGAGTTTTTCCCCGCCTTCCTGGATTCCGCGTAAAGGCTTATACGCATTGGCACCCCTTGCCGTGTTCGATCGTGGCGCGGAACCTTTTCAGCTTTCTGAGACTCCTTACGGTAACAATATGGCGTACAGGAAGTCGATGTTTGAAAAATATGGTGGTTTCCGAGCCGATCTGGGCCCCTGCGCCGGTAGCCTTGACGTGCAAAAAAGCGAGGATAGTGAATTTGGCACGCGATTGCTCGAAGCGGGAGAGCGGTTGCGTTATGAGCCTTCCGCCGTCCTTTTTCATTCGGTCCCGCAGATTAGGGTTCAGAAGTCATATTTCCTCGGATGGTGGTTTGATAAGGCCCGCTCGGATATTCGTGGATTCGGACTCGAGCCCAGCACACGTTGGTTCATCAGGGGGATTCCGATCTATCTGTTTCGCAGGCTCGCCGCTTGGACGGTTCGATGGTTGTTAGCGTTTGAGCCTTCCTTACGATTTGACGCCAAGATTAAAGTTTGGGAAATCGCGGGAATGATCCTTGAATGCCACCGTATGTCCCGCCAACCGAAGCCGAGGAGAGAATGTGATGCCCGAACGTAATCAAACCCCTCCGCGCACTTTGGACCTGAAAGCCAGCGAGTGGGTGGAAGTTCGGAGCAAATCCGAAATTCTGGCTACTCTCGACAGCAACGGCCGTCTAGAGAATCTTCCGTTCATGCCGGAAATGTTGCAGTACTGCGGCAAGAAATTTCGCGTATACAAGCGCGCCGACAAAACTTGCGAATACACGCAGGGTTGGAGCATTCGGCGTATGAAAGATTCCGTTCATCTCGAAGGCGCGCGATGCGATGGGAGCGGCCATGACGGATGCCAGGCGGGCTGCCTGATTTTCTGGAAAGAGGCTTGGCTCAAACGTGCCGAAAGCGACATTGTTCTCGCGGAACGCTTGCAACGCGCGGTTGTTCCGACTCCGCCTGCAAATGGAATCCTCACCGTGGAAAGTCTTCTAGCATCCAACAAAACGACAAATTCTGAGGGCGAGACTATCTTTGTCTGCCAGGCCACCGACGTCCCAAAATTCACCTCACACATGAGCTTTTGGGATCCCCGCCAATACATTCGAGATTTGCGCTCGGGAAATCTCAACAGCGGACTAGCTGGGCACTCGCGAGACCACCGCCTGCTCGAGCTAATTCTTGTGCTCACGAGAATGCTTCAGGCGTCCATCATCGGTTTCTTCAATGAGGTGCAGGCAAGGCGTCAGGGCGCCCGCTATCCATTCATCGAAGGCACGGCTTCGAAAACTCCCGTGGAGTTGCTAAATCTGCAGCCCGGCGAACTTGTTGAGGTTCGGAGCAAAGAAGAAATTATGGCGACGCTGGATAAAGACCAGAAAAACCGTGGGCTGTGGTTCGATTCAGAAATGCTCCCCTACTGCGGCGGAATTTATAGGGTACTCCGCCGAGTCCACAGAATCGTCGACGAAAAAACCGGCAAGATTGTGAACATGAAAAATCCCTGTATCGTCCTCGAAGGAGTCGTCTGTAAATCCGATTATCACCGGCTCTGCCCCAGGGCCATTTACCCATACTGGCGTGAGAGCTGGCTTAAGCGTGCATCTCCGGCCTTGCCATTAGCCCAGCAGGATGAGCAATTTGAAGGCTGTCGGCGAGGCTGATCACTCCGGACGGCTCAAAATCTTCAGCCATGCGGAAGCTGTTAGAGGGAGGCCCCGAAAGAAAAATGACTGAATCCCAGATGGAAAGCCAGTCCCAATCTAACAACTTGGATCAGCATGCGTTCGGACTGCCGGATTCGGCCCTACTGTCGCTGCTTTCTCGTTGGCTATTGCCGTCGGTGATTCTGCTGTTCTTAGCTCCATTTTTCGCGCTGCTTTTCTATTCCGTACCCGCCCTCGACGACTACTGCAAGGCCACTCTCTCGTTCAACACCGTTCCGCAGCGAACCGTCTTGAGCGTCACTTGGATGTATTACACGCAGTGGTCGCCGAGATGGCTCACCACTCTCCTACAGAGCTTTGTGATGAGTCACGTTGATCTTGCCGGAGCCTATGGTTGGCTGCTGCTCGCAGTTATTCTCACCAATATCGCTGCCCTATGGTATTTCTTCAGGACAGTTTTCCGGTTGACCCTGTCAAGCTCTCTGCTCGTCGCCGGTGTCTTCTACGCTGCCTATGTCGCGAGCCTCTCTGACCCCGCCCAACAACTCTTCTGGGTCACTGGCGCTATCGAGTACAACTTATCATTCAGCACCCTTCTCATTCTGATGAGTCTTCTCCTCAGTGAACGCAAGGATGTACTGGGATTCCTTGCTGTCGTAACGCTGTCGTTTGCCGTGCCTGCACAACATGAGATTGCTGGCGCTTTACTCGTTGCTGTCCTGGCAGCCGGACTCATAATTGCGAGAGTTCGAAAGCTTCACGCACTCCTGTGGTACATCGGTCTTCTGACGGCAATTCTCAGCCAGATTATCGTAATGGTCTCGCCGGGAAATGCCCTTCGTGCGGCTCAGGAACATAGACACCTATGGGACGTGGCCCATTTTCCCCGTTGGGTCGGTCACTCTTTCTATCACGGCCTCGGCTGGCTTTTTCACCCCACGATAATCCTGGCTGGCTTCTGTTCTGCTCTCTTGGCTCAGCGTGATCCGGATGCTCAATCCACCCCCAGTCGCACGCCTAGATGGTTTGGAATTGCTTGTATCTGCGCGATGTTCGCTGTTTGTTGCGAGGTTGCTTTCGTAGAGATCGCGTCCGGCACCTGGATTCCTTATCGCGTGGTCGCTTGGTTCCAATTTGTTTTTTGGCTGCTCTTCATCTGCGCCATCCTCACAGGAATCCCCGAACTCCAAAAAATGCGGTTATCCTCCACTGCCAGAGTCGGTGTATTTGCGGTCTTGGCTTTCTTGCTGTTCAGCTCCGGGAATTTTAGAGGAGCTATCAGTGACTTGCGAGGTCCCGCTCGGATCTGGTGGCAGGCTAGCAATTCGCGCTTGCACCAGTCCGGCGGCGTGCAGGAGTTCCCACTTCCCGCGCAATATCCCCGCATGGCTATGCACCAGGACCTCACCTCGGATTCCGGGTGCTGGGTCAACCGATGTCTGGCAAACTACCTGCACGCCACCAGCGTGGTCGGAAAAGATTCCAGCGACGAATGTCCACATTAGTCCAAGAGCGGAGGGCCTGCTGCCATCAGCGTCGCGTTCTATGCCGCCGCTTTCCTCGTCCCCTCTCCACCTACGAAGATTAATTCAATCCGCCACATTCTTCCTTTTGCTTAGCGCAACGCTCTTCCTCTCCTCCTGCCGCCCCAAGCGCCAATGACTGGGCGCTCCTGCTTAAGCGAATCTCACCTCGGTAATTCGCCTCTCCTGCCGCAAATTTCCTCAGATTAGAGTTTTACTGGCCATCACAGTGGCCTAGGGTGTGCTCTGCTCGCTCGCTCAAGGTAGAATTTGTCCGACACGAAATTCTTTGCTTAGCTCACGCCCTACCAGGAGGATTCAACGATGACGTCCGACACGACAGAACTGCAGGAAATCAAGAAACGCTTAGGTGCTCTGGAAGCCCAGAACCACAGGCTCAAGTGGAGCGGACTCTGTCTGCTTGCGGCACTCTCCGCATTTGTGCTTATGGGCCAGGCGGCGCCGACGCCCAAGGTCATTGAGGCCCAGCGATTCGTGCTGAAGGATGCAAACGGGGAGGTCCGCGCGTGGTTGGGCCTGTTTGGTAAAGGCTCGGAATTGATTCTTGGAGACGCAAATAAAGAGCCAAAAATGACTCTGAAGGTCAGCGAAGTGGCCAGCGATCTTCATTTCTACGGTGAAGAGCACTCCGGTATGAATCTCGGAGTGGACTTGGGAAACCCGGCCATCTCCATGGCAGGAGCAAACGGAAACGGTAAAGCAGACTTTGAGTTTTCAACTTCCGGCCCCGCTATGACGTTGCAGGACGGAAAGGGCTTTTCCACAATCCTGGGTGCGGCCCAACGGAGAGCCCAGGCGGGGGGCGAGGCAAGACAATCTTCAGCAGCATCTGTCATTCTGCTGGATAAATCCGGCAAAATTATCTGGAAAGCACCTTGATGCGCCGAGGTCTGCCGGCTCCAGGCTGGCTTGCCTCAAAACTATTTAGACATTGTCCGGTTCAGTTTCACTCAACGGTCGAGCGGCTTTGTGTTGCGCACTCAGTTCGGGAGCAACCCAAACACCGTGAACGCGTTTTGTCCCGCAAGATACACTTTGCCGTTCGCAACCGTAGGCACAGTGAACTTGGTCGCCGGCGCAGCGGCGCCCGTGCCGCTCGCCGGACTGATGTAAAGCCGGACACCCAGGTTAGTCGCGTCGTAGGCATTCAGTATGGTCGCACCTCCCGTCTGGTACGGAGAGACGTCCGCTACCCACACAATGCCATTCGTTGTACCGCTCGCGGATACCGCGGGCGTTGCTCCGCGGAAGTTGAACTGATTGGTTGAGTGCGAAGTGGCGCCGATTGTGATGTTACCGTTGGAAATCGCGTACTGCCGCATCACATCGCCCACCACGACAGCATAAATATTTCCGTTCCAGTATGCCGGTTGACCGTAGAACCCGTTCGTGGCGCTGCTTGTGTTGAAAGCAACGTTTATTTCTTCCACGTCGTGATTGCTGGCGGAATTGAACCCACCCATATTCATTTGATCCAGCAGGTAAATCACGCCCACCTTACCCGTTGCGATCAGCAAATGCGGGTGAGCCGTCGAGCCCAAGGAGTCGGGCAGGACTATCGGATTGGAAGATCCGAGATCGATGTCGTTGGTCTGCATAATCTGCTGATCGAACGGCGTGAAGTAGTCCAGCCTCGTGCCCTGCGGGCTGATTTTAAGCACGGAATCTGAGAAATTGTTGATTCCGTCAAAGAACCCATTGCCGGTTTCCACGTAGATGTTTCCGCTTGAATCCACAGCGGGACCGTTCCCCGAGCACCAGATAGCCCCTCCATTGTTTCCATTGATCGGGTCCGTCGTGTGGTAAACCCACTGCTGCGCCAGCGTTGCGGCCGTGTAGGCCATCATCCATCCCTGCCACACCCCATTATCCCCGTGCGATCCTATGGCGACATACACCGTTCCATTGTTAAGAAGCAGTGCCGCCCTTTGCAGATGGGTCAATGGGTTGAAATTCGGCCCCGTCACCACCACCGGACCGTTTAATTTTTCCGCGCCTGTGATCAGATCCATCGCGTGCAAGCGGTGAACGAAGCAGGGCGTGGTGTTGGAGCAGCCTGTTCCAACCGTTTCTTTCGTCTTTGCCATCACGTAAATGGTTTTTGTCGAAGCATCGATTACCGGCGTCGAGGTAATGCCGATTTCGGGTGTGAGGTCCCCCAATTCACTTACATCCGCGGGGGAAACCGTCGTCACACCCGTTGAGAGAAAACTAACGTGCCACAACTGGACGCACGCCGGTGAATCCGCGTCGAACGCATACACGCTATCATGCTCGGTGGCGATAAACACGACGTTCCGGGTCTGTCCTCCCACATTTAGGCCGGCGACGTACAATGGTGTTGAGTACAGGTATCCGTCCACAGCGCAACTGAACAGCGCTCCGAATGTGGAGCTATTTACCGTCGAGGGCGTCAGCGCATACTCCTGCACATTCTGGCCGGTGCGCCCATTATCGTTGTGATAGGTAAACATGCCCGGGAAATCTGTGACAGCCACGGTCGCCGTTGCGCTTGTCGATGGACTGGAATTGCTCGCCGCTGTGACAGTATGCACTCCTGGCTGCGTGCCGGGAGTATACAACCCGGTTGATGAAACTGTACCGCTTGCAGGCGATCCCCCTGCCACTCCATCCACCGACCAGCTAACACCGCCATTGAGCGGATCGTTGTTCACCGTTCCGGTGAACTGCTGTGGTTGAGAGAGGGTGACTGCCGCACGCTTGGGACTGATCGTTACGGAGAGACTTGTCACGTTGAAAGTTACGCCATTGCTGGCCAGGCCAGCGACGGTGACGATGACACTTCCCGTGCTGGCCCCGGTGGGCACCGGCGCCGTAATGCTCGTGGGACTCCAGAGGGTTGGCGTCGTCGAAACCCCGTTAAACTTTACCGTGCTCGTCCCTTGCGGGCTTCCGAAATTTGTCCCCGTAATAACCACCGACGTCCC